>Ga0099826_10003464_pt1 | contig 10721 bp, 8 predicted proteins | sample Mtrugardesep15_FD_76830 | JGI IMG/M metagenome (GOLD analysis project Ga0099826, IMG submission 76830) | Root nodule microbial communities of legume samples collected from California, USA - M. trunc garden sep15 | ecosystem: Host-associated > Plants > Roots > Nodule | place: USA: California...
GGGGGGGGCAACAGGACCCCCCTTCCTCTACCGCCTTTCCAATACATAATATCAATTAGCAGCTACTTATGCACCACTTTCTATGTCGTTGTTTACCACTATCGATCGCCATCTTATATTGTTGCGACCACCTATCCGTCGATCTTCACTTTGACGGTCGTTTGTCACCACCTTAAACAACCATCAATTACTATCACTATTATTGACATTATTACTGTATAAATAAATTATAATTTTTCTTAACACCGACAAAATTCTCAATGAGACAAGATAAAAAGAACGATTTAAGTATAAAAAAACCCAACATGTAATTAAAATTCAAGATTGAAACTTCATATAAAAATAAATGAAATTAATTTAGTTTTTAAAATAAAAAAGAAAAAGGAATTGGACAATTATTTTGAAATACGATAGTTTAGATATGTTGAACTCCAATGACTTCCTAGAGCTAGAACATGACTCAAAACTCAAATAACACTCACAAAAATGCTAATAGATCACTCATGAAAAAGGTCCTCACATTAACAATATTTTAAAATAATAGTTATTTTAGAAATTGTTTTTGACAAACTATAACAATATTAAATTAGTAATATCAAAGGTTAATTTTTGAAGTTATTAATATTAGAAATGTTTTCTCAAAAAAAATATTAGAAATGTATTTGCTTTTTTTAGGCATGAGATGTATTTTTGTAAACAAAGTTCAACATACAAACAAATCAATCTATACTTTATAATATTGGAGATGATTTTAGAAAATTAAAACAACGGACTGAAGTGAACAAATTTTATTTATTTTTTAATAGAAAGTATAGATGATTAGTCTTCGAAAGTTCATGAAAGTTAAAATAGATTTTAAGTCTCATCGAATGTTAACAATGTACTAAAAAATCACTTATAAAAAAGTTCATATGTTACCAACACGAGTTAAACTCACAACTTAATCTATAAAAAAAGAAAAGAAAAAACTAATTCATCTTATAATTTTAGAGATGAAATTAGATTTAGATATTTATTCAAAATAAATGAGTGTTGTGTTGTTGTGATGTCAAATTTTGGCCTAATTCTTGAATAAACTAGAATAGAAAAATGGGAAATTTTCTCAGCTGTAACCGTTGTTGGATAATCTTTCATAGGATCATAATATGGCACCCTCATAATATTATAGTAAAAAGAAATTTAAAAGTGCTGATTTATATTAGTATAAAATAAAATCTTTTAAATATAATACTATAAAAAAAATAAGCCCCGTGATTGCAAGTACCATTAATGATAAACAAAGTGCAATTATCTGAAACAAAAAGGGAAAAGAGTAGATTAGGACAAGAAAATCCAGTTAAAAAAACAATTTAGTTGCAATAAAAGAACTTCTAGTTCTATCCAAATGGACCCCACAAGATTGCACTTTTCTCTTACCCTTTTCTCTCTGACGATATTTTCAGCTACTTTCTTCTCAACAAAGAATCCCTAAACACCCTTTCTCTCAAATCCCTAATTTTTCTCCTTTCTTTCTCTTCCAATTTTATTACCCTCTCATCATAACCCTTTTTTCTCCGAAATTCTCGGTTTTTTGTTTAAACTAATTTCCTCCATCGATTTTTTTTTTGTTTTTGATAATTTTTGTTTGAATACTACAAACTGTAAGCAAGATCAAGTGTGAATTTTATGTTTTTCTGATACCCAGTTGGGAAAAGTTTAGATTTTTGTTAATTGGGTGTGTTAATTAGTGATTAGTATAGTTGTGTGTATATGCTATAATCACTTTTTTTGTTTTTTTGGAGTTGACGATTATAAACTGATTTTGTTCTGTGAGTGTAATTGATTAGTTAGAGGATTGATCTTTAGTTGTGTAATTACAACTTGACATAAAAAGGGCAGGGTTTTATTTGTTGTATAAGGAAGATTAAGGATGAAGAGAGGGAATGATGATGAGAAGGTTATGGGGCCATTATTCCCTAGGTTTCATGTAGGTGATACAGAGAAGGGAGGGCCAAGAGCACCTCCTAGGAATAAAATGGCTCTCTATGAGCAATTTAGTATTCCTTCTCAAAGGTTCAACTTGTCACCCCACCACCCAAATACAGTCCCCCCATCGTCTTCGAGCCAGGTAGTTTTTAGAATCTGTTGTTTTGTTTATCCTAATTATTATCATTACTATTTTGTTTAGTTCTTTTTAGCATTGGAAATTTCAAGTAGTTTGATTTGGCAATTAGGGTCTGTTTGGATTGACTTATTTGAGTTTATCCACTGACATGTTCATAAGCTGTTTGTTTTCAGCTTATTTCCGTAAGCTCTTTACAATAGCTTATGAAAACCACTTATAGATTATATAAAAATAGTTTGATTTCATTTTATCTTGCGTTATGGAAATAGCTTATTCATAAGCGGCTGAACGCTTATGCTATAAGCTGTTTATCTTAACAGGGCCTTAGGGTGTGTGTGTTCCAGTTTTACAGTTTTGTGGGAAATAGCTGTTTTTTCTTTTCCTGAATGTTTGGATTATATATTGCAGGGGACTGTCCATGAGAGAAATTATGTCTTCCCTGGTCATTTAACTCCTGAAACACTTACTCGTCAGGCTGAGAAACATATTTCTCATCAATCAGAAGGGGAAAATTTGAATGCTTCTCTGTCACAACTTGAACAGAGAAAGAAGGTTGATGAGGATGACTTTAGGGTTCCTGTATATATTCGCTCAAAGATTGGTCAATCTAATGATAAAAGTCACGAGAGTTTTGATGGGAAAAAGCTCACTTCTGCAGCCTCAAGGAATTTTGGTTTTTTCAAAGCAGGGAGAATTAATCGGGAAAGGGATCTAAATATTCCGCGGACAGACGTGAGAAATGAGATTGATGGTCCTCCACAAGTAAGTCCAAATAAGGAGCAGCCATTTACTTCTGCCAGAGATACGTCAAATGGAGAAAGTATTGACACCTCAGTAAGACAAGCCAAGGTGATTCAAAATCAAGAGTTTCAAGATCGTGCTGTGTTCAAACTTAGCAGCTCACGTAAAGGTGATGGGTGCTTACGTCAAGACTGTCGAGCTGAGTCTCAATCCAATGGAACTGGACAACGTGATGCTTCCGTTGAATCTACAAGGGAGATAGGCAAGCGTAATGATCCTATAGCAAACCAAACTAGTCCAACCGAGGCTATCGGTGGCACTGAATATCATGATACTGGGACTGGCAGTCCTATACATAGTGGAAATTTAAACAAAAATGACAACATTTCAAAGATCTCCAGGGTAGAAGATCTGTCGACCCTGAAAATTTCTCCTGATGATGTTGTTGCAATAATAGGTCAAAAACAATTCTGGAAAGCCAGAAAAGCAATTGCCAAGTAAGTCTCGTTGCTTGTCAATAGCATCGGTTCTTTTATAATTTTAAACAGGAATCTTTGAAAGGCAATCTGGTTTCTAAATATTAAATTGTGAACTCTATTAATTGCATGAAATTGAAGGTATCTTGATTGTTGAATTATATGAATGTTAGAATTTTGGCCAAAAACAGAAGCCTTAATTTGTTTTACAGGGACCTGCATGAAGGTTTAGAATATAAAAAGCAAAATTACTACTTTTGATGGCAGTTTGATTTACCGCTGATTTGATTATCCTTGTTATGATGGTTTGTTGGCATTTTTTCCTTTCTTCTTTCGTATATTTCCTGCATCTTTCATTAGCCTGTGGTTGGGTTTGCAAATTTGTAAGGAAAATTCCCTTGGAGAGAAGAAATGTTGGACCAGAAAACGCGACTCTAAGGAAAGCTCCCATCTGATAGTGCAATTTTTCTTTTTTCCTTTTAAAGCATCTTTTATGCATCCTTAATTAAATACCAGGGATGTGAGTTGGGCAGTTACATTTCAATCAAGGAGTTGTATGTATGGCTTTGAAGAAAGGAGATTTAATAGTCCTCGGATCCCTTCTAATTTGGTTTATTTTTATTTTTATTTATGCTTTCGAAGTCCTTACCAATGTTTTAATGGTGGGTAATGGTTACAACAGGGCAGTGAGCTTTAATATTATACCATGTTGGAGTGGATCCTTGTGACAGCAGATCATCTCATAATTTACTGTCTTCTAGCGACTGGATTTTTAATGTATTCCTGTCTTGGTTTCCTCTTACTTGGTTCTCCATGTCACCACTGGGGCATGTTTCCTTTCACTGCACTGAAGGACTTGAGCTAAGAAGGGGACCAAGTTATGCAGGATGATCCTTGGATGTATGGTAGGGACACTTGGACAGTGTATGAACTCTCGATAGATGTTTTATGATAGTTAGTAGATTTCCCCAACTTATGTAGTGTCTTGGTTTTCTATGTTTTGAAACATTTTGGGTAAATGATTTTATTTTATAATAAACAATGACATGACACACTGTAGCTAGTTGAGGTGCCCTGCAGATTTCATATCATCAGTATTTTGTGTGATTTTGACTTAATGTGCTTTGAATTTTCTAAATCCTCTTACTCCTAATTCCTAGTAATCTTCCCATTTAATGTTTTTATGTTTTCAAATGCATTGATTGTTTTTATTTAAAAGCAGTGGAAAAGATTATAATGAGACTCGGGGGAATTGATTCTATTGTGCATGATGAGTTTTAGTGTTCCCCCTATTGGTTGTATGTATCTCACAATGCTTCTAATACAGTATCCCAAACCTCTAAAAAGAAACTGTTCAAATTCTTTGAATTTTATATGTTTTCTGCTATAAGCCATATTCTAATGGTATTCCATGAATTTTCTTCCTTAAAGTTTAAACTCTCTGAGGAAGCATATATTTGACCAAATATTAATCATGTTATCTTGATATGAAGTATGATTATGAAATTTATGTCTAGCTAATTATTACATTGAGCTTCAAATGCTTTATTTTCGATTTTATTTTGATTGTATGTGTCTTAAGCCCTCTTTTGATCCCTATGATATTTATGTAGATTGGAAAATAGCCTGTTGAACCAGTTACCTGCTGTGATCGAAGATCCTTCGATTTTTGTAGTTTGATGTTTATAAATTGGTGCTTCCAACATTATCTTTTTTAGTTCCAAATGCTTTATTTTCCATTTTATTTTGATTGTCTGTCATAAGAATTTTTTTGATCTAACTTCTATTCCTCTCTACAGTCAACAGAGAGTGTTTGCAGTCCAAGTGTTTGAGTTGCATAGACTGATAAAGGTAAATTTTCTTTGACATTGTTCAGTAGCTTGTACTAGTAGTCCAAAATGGGGAATGTTCTCATGCACCGTTAAGTCTGTCTGTAATAATTAATTATATTTTATTTAAGCAGGTCCAACAACTGATTGCTGGATCACCAGATCTCTTGTTTGAAGATGGTGCTTTTCTGGGAAAGTCTCTTCCGGATGGATCTACTCCTAAAAAACCCGCACTGGAATATGTTGTAAAACCTCGGCTACAAAATCTTAAGCGCAAAGTTGATTCTGAAAACATAAATCAAAACATGGAATGTTCTGCAGAGAATGCTGTTGGTAAAACATCTATTTCGTCAGTGAAAAATGGGAGCCACCTTTCTAGTTCCACACCTTTTGCTGGAAATCCACACCCTGGAAATATGGCTGCCGAAAATGGGATGGGTCCCTGGTGTTTCAATCAGTCACCTGGGCATCAGTGGTTAATTCCTGTGATGTCACCTTCTGAAGGGTTAGTCTATAAGCCATATCCTGGGCCTGGATTTACAGGAACAAATTATGGAGGATGTGGGCCCTTCGGGGCTCCTCCTTCGGGTGGTACTTTCATGAATCCTTCCTATGGAATGCCACCTCCACAGGAGACTCCTCCAGGTAGCCATGCTTACTTCCCTCCCTATGGCAGCATGCCATTTATGAAAGCAGCAGCTTCAGAGTCAGCTGTCGAACATGTGAACCAGTTCTCTGCACGCGTGCAAAGTCGTCATTTATCTGAAAGGGAAGCCGATTGTAACAAACATAATCAAAGCTCATGCAATTTACCAGTTCAGAGAAATGGAGCAACAACGCATGTTATGCATCGTCAGAGATCCAAGGAGTTTGAGTTGCAGATGAGTACAGCAAGTAGTCCTAGTGAAATGACACAAGGAATGAGCACAGGACAAGTTCAAGTTGCTGAAGAAAGAGATGCACTTCCTCTTTTCCCTATGGTTCCAGTTGAACCAGAAGGAGTAGCTCAGTCTATTGAAACAGGACAACAAACCCGAGTTATCAAAGTGGTGCCTCATAACCGAAGATCGGCAACTGAATCTGCAGCTAGAATTTTCCAATCAATTCAAGAAGAGAGAAAACAATACGACACACTCTAGTGCTGTTTATTCTCATGGAGATCCATTCAATTGTACGGTGTCTAGTTCCTGTACTTTCTGCACGTGTGGCATCGTGTAACGGTATATTATGTTATATATATTTGTTTTGACCTTGTTACTTTCAGCACATTGGTATGTAGATATGTCTGTCATATCAAAATTGGTCAAAACATGATGTATTGTACGTTATCCTCTTAAGTACTTGTACGTTTCTCACAGGAATCGAATCACGGAAAAAGTTCGTAGTTCTCCGCTCCGCTCCCTTTGCTTGGGAGGAGATTTTTGATCCTATGTACTACTTGGCTTTAAAATTGGTGATTGTCAGTGTTGGGTTTTATTCTAGTTCTAGTTTGTTATTTAATGTATGACAAATTCTATCTTACACAATTTCGTAGCTTGTAAGGGGGTGTTAAAGTCTTACAAAAGGAAGAGGCAATTAGTTGGATTGTTAGTTATTGGTCAGAGTCAGGAACTTGTGACCAACAATTAGTTATCATCATCATATCATTCCGTTTATAATTATAAAAAGGACAATCCGGTGCATTGAAGCTTCCGCATTCACAGGGTCTAGGAAAGGGTCTCACCATTTGGTGTATTATACGCAGCCTTACCCTGTTTTTACACAAGAGGCTGTTTTCAGGACTTGAACCCGTAATCTTACGGTCACATGACAACAACTTTACCAGTTGCGTCAAGGTTACCTCTCATTCCGTTTATAATTATAATCTTACAAATTCATTCTTAAAAAACTTCCCTCCAAAACTCTAATTCTATTAATTAATCGTTAAATTAAGAAAATAGAAATTTAAATTAAAAAATAAAAGAATAATTTATATATCCCCCACTAAGTTCATTTACACACAACACAAAAAAACTCCTATTATCCCACATACCCACCATTCTCATGATTTAAATTATTCACAAACAACATCGCTCATAAATACACGGTATACATGAGTCAATTTATAACCAACAATTTCTTCGAACCACAAACTACATCTACTACATGCAGTTGTTACAACAATTGCACGCTTACTTTTCTCCTTTCTTAATACATTTTGATTTTTATTATTTCCTTCTCCCTTCATGTATCGTCTCATCATTCTCTCTTCTTTATATTAGAGTTGTTGTTTGTTGATTTTTTATTTTTGATAGATCAAATTAAATATTTTTAACAGGAATGTGGTGAGTAATATGGAGGTGATAGATCAGATTAAATATTTGCAGGTTCTTTTATAAAGGTGTGCAGTTTATGTCCATTTTCTTGATAACTAAGCACATCTTGTGTTTAGCTACGTTTAATAGAATTTTCTCTTATCGACAAACAAATAAAAATTTAAGAGATGAAAAGAAATACATAGATCTTTATTATTTATCAAACATGTTTATGCATCCAATATGCAATACAAACATAAAATATATATTAATATACAAGTTCAAGGACAATAACGAGGTTGTCGTCCAGCCCCTCCAAAGAAGAATACAGGGTCTTTTCCGTATGGAGCATCATTTAGGGCACTGTAACACTCAGGCTCTCCAGCATGTGTGCTTACGAATTGCGGGTACTTAAGAGCTTGTGAGTAATCTTTAATTCTCACAGCGCCCATATAGCATGCGTGCTTATATTTATTATATGCTTCTTCTCCACTCCCCATTTGTGTTCCAGTGTGAGGAGGTTTCGTTTTGACCGCATAACTAAACACTTGTCCACCCCATTGAACCGTTGTTGCACTGTGTTTCAAATTACCAAATAACTCAGCTGGCCAATAACCTACGGGTATATTATTCTTAATTTTAAGCCACCAGTTTTGGTTATTATCCTAAATCAAACAAACATATTAAGAGAAATTAAAATTAAAATTAAAATTAAAATTATTTTGTTTAATATTAGTAACACCATTGGTATGTGTGTGAGAGCACATTTGTGTCTGCTTGATATTATTACCTGAAATATTCCAACGTTGATTTCATATTGTTGTCCAAAAGGGGTTGAAATAGGTGCTAAGATAGCACCAAGCGCTACATTCTTATTTGTTTGCACAAAACCCTTGCAAGTAAGATCAAAGCAACCTGTTGACTTGTATGTATCTTTCTGTACCATAATCAATAAATAAAAAATCAATGTTATTTCTCTTAGAGTTTGTGGTTTTAAAAAAATCTATAAGATTTGAAACGACCAAAAAGAAGGAAAAATCTTTCAATAAACAATAACTTACAGTCCAATAGACAAAAAAACGAGTCCGGTGGTCACCATATAACTTTGGATTAACCTAAACCATATACCACATGTAGAGCATTAACCATGTGTACTCATATTTATAGCTTTATGCATGCATTAATCATCTACTCTATCTAGACTCAAATATATACAAAATATATCTATTTTCACACTAATAGTTAAGTGTATTTAGTTTTTTGGTTTCATGTAAAAAACAACACTTTACTCATATACCGGTCATCTCCTCATAACATTAAAGAATTAATTTAAGGTTTTTTTTTTTTTGAATAATAACATTAAATATGTATAAGTTAGTTGAATTTACCTATAATTTGAGTTCTAAGGGAGTGTATAAACTAACTTGGAATTAAGTAGGAAAAATTAGGTGTGTATGGTTAACTAGACTTTGAAGTAGATCACTAACCGTCCATCCTGCTTCAACACTTTCCAAATTATCTCCATTGGTAGCCTTAAGCCACATTTGAGCAGTAGTGAAATCTTCTTGTTTTTCAACCTTTGGATTCCATACGTTAATATTCGCTTGGGCGCCTATAAAATTGAATGCGTATGCCATAAGTATTGCATCCTGCACGATCACACCACCATATTCAATTGTATACAAAAAATACTAATCATATATACATTCTTGCATGATCACACCACAATATTCATATGCATGATTCTTAAAATAAAAATAAAAAAATTCATATGCATGAATACAACTAATATAAGTTATAACATGTACCGCGCGATTTTTCAAATTAACAAAACCACCGGAGGAATCGAGGTTGTGGAAATTAAGGTTTGTGTTGTATGTTGAATTCACAAATAGTTCCAAAGGTTTTTGTCCGAAGCGGTCAAGTGAAACAGCTCTCAGCAAGTCCTCTTTTCGAATTCTTCTTATAGGAACAGTTTCTTCTGGACAACTTCCACTTTTCGTCCATGTTTGAAACACATCAGAGCTTGAGTTTGAAGTAACTCCCGTGCTTAAACTTTGGGATTCAAGAAGAAAATCGGGTACCCTCTGCACAATTTGTTAGTTAAAAAGGGATGATTATAATAATAATTTATACTATATATAAAGAAAGTAGGTTGTTTTGGGTTGACTTTTTCTGTTTTCGATCATACCCTTAAACAAATTTTACCATAAGAATTCTATTTTCTTGATGTCATTCAAAAAGATAAGAATCTATACCTATAATTATAATCAAGATCAAAATCAATTTAATCAAAATTTAGAACATATCAAATTGAGACATTTTAGAGTTTCTCAATTAGATTTCTAGTAAAAAGATAATTCAAAATAGGGGACTACTCGTTCAAGTTATTTTAATGCTTGATTTATAAACTCTAAGCAAACGTTTATTTATTTTAATTTATCCCTAAAATAAATAAATAAACAACAACACATCCTAACAGTAGTAAAATAGTACTCCGTCCTGTCTCAAATATAAGCAATTTTTCACCTTTTAGGTTCATTCAATAAATGACGTTTGTGGTAAATAATATGGACCACATATATTATTTATTGAATAACCTAAAAAGTGAAAAGTTACTTACATTTAAGACCAAAGGGAGTAGTAAAATAGAACTTACTCGGTGGTAATTAATAACACACCTGAATAGTGTGATTCTTTAAGGCAGGATGGTCTAAACTAGATTGATTATAGATGCTAACACAATCAATAATGTCTCCATCTTCGCTCTGCAGTAAAAGTACAATCTTAGATTTTGTATTCATATTCAAGCACATTAATTCTAAATCCAACAAAGTTCTATAGATTTTTAAGGATTAAGTATGTTTTTAACCTCTCTATAAGTATCAATTTTCAGTTTTCGTTCCTCTCAAAAAAAAAAAAAAAAGTTATAGTTGGGATGTCGGGGGGTTATGGAATTGCATACCCTGATGGATTTCACTGCAGGCTTGTTTAAGAGCTTCAATTTGGCTTCGATTTCTCTTTCTAAAGGTGAATATGTTCTTGCATCAACTTTCAATTCTAGTATGGTGCACAAGTTAAAGAAAACACAAAGCAACAATATTGCAACCTTGTATTTCCCCATTCCTTGATCTCTTCTTTTCTCCTTCAATAGACTTGTTGACATTCAACATAAATAGGACAAATATTTATACAAGATAGTCTCGCGGAAAAAGGACTATATTAATTGTTGTTATTAATGTCATTTATGTTCTTTGGATATTGACAAAAAGTGTTA
>Ga0099826_10003465_pt1 | contig 10720 bp, 7 predicted proteins | sample Mtrugardesep15_FD_76830 | JGI IMG/M metagenome (GOLD analysis project Ga0099826, IMG submission 76830) | Root nodule microbial communities of legume samples collected from California, USA - M. trunc garden sep15 | ecosystem: Host-associated > Plants > Roots > Nodule | place: USA: California...
AGTGAGGGATCACCTATCATGAGTTTTGTGACATCTTCGAGAACCGTGCGTGTGATTTTGGGCATGTTCAGACCGGAAAGGTCTGTCATGTCAAGCCATTGCACGTTGGAGAGTTCATCGGAATCACGGGTTAGCCGGACATCGAGCCCCAACTCGTCGCTATAACAGCAGAAGAACCGCGTGTCGTAGCGCCGCACATTGCCGGGCGGCGTGATGGCGCGTGCAACATATCTGAAACGGGAAAGATCCGGACCTCCGGCGCCCAATCCGAGATCCACGCCCGTTTCCTCGAAAAGCTCACGCGCAGCCGCAAGCGCCAGAGCTCTTGCACCGGCGGCACTGAGACGGCGCGCCGCGGAAGCGGTGAGGCTGCGGAGGACGGCAGGATGCAGATCGCCGGAAAAGGGCAGCGCATGGTCGCGCGGATCGCGTTTGCCGCCCGGAAACACGTAAGCGCCCGGCATGAAGACATGGGCGTTGCTGCGCTGACCCATCAGCACCCTGAGTTGCGGGCCGGAACGGTCGAACAGGATGAGTGAGGCGGCATCGCGCGGCCGCAGGGGCGCGTTCACCGTCTCGGCATCCCGGGCGCGCTGAGGTTCATGCAAAGTCCGGCCCACGGTCAGTGAGAAGAGCCGTCTATCTGCGCTTTTGGTTGTTTTCGGTCGAAGCCGTGCATCCGCAGCGCCCATTGCAGGCCGATGACGCCGCCCTTGATGGGTTGCAGCGTCAAAAGTGCAGCCAGAATGGTGATCGGCACCCAGATGGCAAAATGCGCCCACATGGGAATGTTCAGGATCATATCCGTCATCATGAAGCCGCCAACGGCGATATGGCCGATGATGACGATGGAAATATAAGGCGGCAGGTCGTCCGAACGGTGATGATGCATTTCTTCACCGCAGGCCGCACAGGCATCCACCGGCTTCAGGAATGCCCGGAACAGGCGGCCGCTGCCGCAGGCCGGGCAGCGGTTAGCCATGCCCCGCATGATCGAGCGGCCAAGCGGCCTCTCCGCGCTGCTGTCTCCGAAGGTGACCGTTTCCGAGCCCTGATGTGCACTCATCCTTAAGTCCTTCTCCCGTTCTTGAACCGCTTCGCGGTCTTGTTAACGTCGTCCTCTCGGCGGCCGCGTCCCGGGCTTGGCGCCAGGACGCGATGTCCGCCGGCCCGCCTTGTGGAACGACCGCGAGCCGACCGGCATCTTACGCCCCGGGCTCAGCATTTCAAAACGCAATGCGCCTGCAAGCGGCACCGCTTCCGCAAGCCGCACCTGAACCGTGTCGCCAAGCTGATAACCGAGACCGGTCTTTTCCCCCGTCAGAGCCTGATGGGCTTCATCATAGAAGAAATAATCGGTTCCGAGTGTAGATATAGGAACAAAGCCATCAGCGCCAAACTGCGGCAGCGCGACAAATAGTCCCGCCTTGGTGACACCGCCGACGCGGCCCTCGAATTCCTCGCCCACACGTTCCGACAGATGATGAGCAATCAGCCGGTTGACGGTATCGCGCTCAGCCGCCATGGCACGGCGCTCAAAGGTGGAGATTTCTGCGGCGATATCGTCCAGCGTCGCTTCTTCCTGTGGCGTGATGCCGCCTTCGCCAAGTCCCAGCGAGCCCACCAGCGCCCGATGCACGATGAGATCGGCATAACGGCGGATCGGTGAGGTGAAATGCGCGTATTTCATCAGGTTGAGGCCGAAATGGCCGATATTTTCGGGGCTGTAAATCGCCTGGCTCTGGCTGCGCAGCACCATTTCGTTGACCATGATCTGGTGCGGCGTGTCGAGCGCGCGTGCCAGAATGCCGTTGAAGGAGTTGGCGCGCATCGCCACACCCTTGGCCATGGAAATGCCGATGGTACCAAGGAATTCGCGCAGCACCTCCTGCTTGGAGAGCGTCGGGGCGTCGTGCACGCGGTAGACCAGCCGCTGCTTTTTCGTTTCCAGTGTCTCGGCGGCGGCGACATTCGCCTGGATCATCATTTCCTCGATTAGCTTATGCGCATCGAGGCGTTCGGGAATGACGACCTTGTCCACCGTGCCATCGGGCCGCAGCTGGATCTTGCGTTCCGGCATGTCGAGTTCCAGCGGCTGTCGGCGGTCGCGGCCGCGCTTCATCACCGCATAGGCATGCCACAACGGCTTGAGGATCGGTTCCAGCAGCGTGCCAGTCTTGTCGTCAGGGTTGCCGTCGATCGCCGCCTGCGCCTGCTGGTAAGAGAGCTTGGCGGCACTCTTCATCATGATGCGATGGAAGGTGTGGCCGGCCTTGCGGCCTTCCTTGGAGAACGTCATCCGCACGGCAAGGGCCGGACGGTCGACGCCTTCCTTCAGCGAGCAGAGATCATTGGAGATGCGTTCCGGCAGCATCGGCACAACACGGTCTGGGAAATAAACCGAGTTGCCACGCTTCAGCGCCTCGCGGTCGAGTGGCGCGCCCGGCCGCACATACCAGGAGACATCGGCAATGGCGACGGTGACGATGACACCGTCAGGATTGTCGGGCGAGGGGTCCAGTTCGGCATAGACCGCATCGTCATGGTCCTTGGCGTCGGCAGGATCGATGGTGATGAGCGGAAGGTCGCGCCAGTCCTCGCGGTGCGACATGGTCGCTGCCTTGGCCGCATCCGCTTCAGCCAATACATTCGGCGGGAAGATATGCGGAATGCCATGCGCATAAATGGCGATCATCGAGATCGCCTTTTCCGAGGCGACCGAACCGACGACGGACAGAACCTTTGCCCGCGTCAGGCCGTAACGGCCGCTATTGCGCGAGGTTTCCACCTCGATCAGATCGCCGTCCTTGGCATCGCCGACACCATCGGGATCGATGACCATTTCTTCGCCGCGCCGGTCGATCGGCATCAGCCGTCCGCCGCCGCCTTCCGTCTGCTTGAACACGCCGAGCAGCGCGTTCTGGCGACGGTCGATGAGCTTCACGACACGGGCCGTATAGGCCGGGCCGACGGTGTCCTTGGAAGGGAAAATCTTTGCCAGAATGCGGTCGCCGAGACCGGCGGCGGGAGCCTTCTTGCCGCGATCCTGCGAAGACTGGCGGATCAGCACGGCGGGTGCAGCACCCATATCCTCCGGCCATTCCGCCGGGCGGCCGATCAATTCGCCGTCCTTGTCACGGGTGGTGATGTCGAGAACCGTGACGGGCGGCAGACCACCCGGCCGCGTCAGCGACTTGCGGCTCTTGTGCACCATGCCATCGACTTCGAGTTCCTTCAGCAGCGCTTTGAGAACGATGCGGTTTTCGCCCTTCAGCCCGAAAGCCTTGGCGATTTCGCGCTTGGAGGCCTGCTGCGGATGGTCCGCGATGAATTTCAGCAGCACTTCGCGGGAAGGCACCTCGCCATGGATGATGCCTTCACCTTCGCTCACCCGCTTGCCGCGCCCGGTGCGTCCGAAACCGTCACTGGCGGAGCCCTGTCTCTGACGTGGCGCCTTGCTCACTCTGCTGCCTTCTTGGTTTTGGCCGCTGCCTTCGGCTTTGCGGCCGCCTTGCTCTTGGTTGCCGCCTTGGCCTTGGTGGCTTTCTGCTTTGCCGCTGCCTCACCATCGGCCTTCTTGGCGGTGGTCTTCTTGGCCTTGGCGGGCTTGCCGCCGGTGCCGGTCTTGGCAATGCGCTCGGCAATCAGCACCAGCGATTCGTCCAATGTCACAGAAGCCGGGTCCTGCCCCTTCGGAATGGTGGCATTGACCTTGCCCCAGTTGACGTAAGCGCCATAACGCCCGTCGCGGACGGTGATGGCACCGCCATCGGGATGGTCGCCCAGTTCTTTCAGCGCCGCCGGCGTGCCGCTGCGGCCCGGTCCCTTCGCCTGCTTTTCGGCAATGACGGTCACGGCGCGGTTGAGGCCGATCGAGAACACGTCTTCGATGCTTTCGAGGTTCGCATAGGAACCGTCATGCAGAAGGAAGGGTCCGTAGCGGCCGAGACCGGCAGAGATCATTTTGCCAGTTTCCGGATGCTTGCCGATATCGCGCGGCAGGTTGATGAGCGCCAGCGCCTTTTCGTGGTCGATATCCTCAGGCTTCCAACCCTTGGGCAGCGACGAACGCTTGGCTTCCTTGCCGTCGCCGCGCTGGATATAGGGTCCGAAACGGCCGGAGCGAAGCGTGAGCTCCTCGCCGGTCATCGGATCGGCACCGAGTGCTTTCGGCTCGTTAGAGGCCGCAGCGTCCGCTTCCGCACCATCGGAGGTGAGCTGGCGGGTGTAATTGCATTCCGGATAGTTTGAGCAACCGACGAAAGCGCCGTATTTGCCGAGCTTCAGCGAAAGATTGCCGGTGCCGCAAACCTGACAGATGCGCGGATCCGATCCATCCTCGCGCTTGGGGAAGACCAGCGGTGCCAGAACTTCGTTCAACGCGTCGAGCACGTTGGTAACGCGCAGTTCCTTGGTATCTTCGATCTGCGCGAAGAAATCCTTCCAGAAATCGCGCAACACCTGCTTCCAGTCCAGCTCGCCGGCGGAAATGCGGTCGAGCTTTTCTTCAAGTGCTGCGGTGAAATCGTATTCGACGTATTTGGTGAAAAAGCTCTCAAGGAAAGCCGTCACCAGTCGTCCGCGTGAATGCGGGATCAGCTTGCGCTTGTCTATGACGATATATTCGCGGTCGCTCAGCGTCTTCAGCGTCGCGGCATAGGTGGAAGGGCGGCCGATGCCGAGCTCTTCCATCTTCTTGATCAGCGAGGCTTCCGAATAACGCGGTGGCGGTTCGGTGAAATGCTGGCTGGCATTGATCTTCTGCTTGGCGAGATTTTCGCGCGCATTGATCTGCGGCAGACGGCCTTCGTCGTCACCATCGTCGCTCTGCTCGCCATCTTCCTTCTGGTCGGTATAGGCGGCAATGAAGCCGTCGAACCGGATGACGGAACCGACGGCGCGCAGGCCGGCCTTTTCACCGTTCTTGTCCGCGAGGATTTCGACCGTTGTTCGCTCGATTTCTGCGGACGCCATCTGGCTGGCGATACCGCGCTTCCAGATCAGGTCGTAAAGGCGCAGCTGGTCGGCATCGAGATAACGCTTCACCTGGTCTGGCGTGCGCGTGAAATCAGTCGGACGGATCGCTTCGTGCGCTTCCTGGGCGTTCTTGGCCTTGGTGGAATAGAAGCGCGCCTTTTCCGGCACGTAACGCTCACCGAACTGCTCGCCGATGGCGAGGCGGGCAGCGTCGATCGCCTCCGGCGCTATCTGCACGCCGTCGGTACGCATATAGGTGATCAGGCCGACGGTTTCTCCGCCGATATCGATGCCTTCATAAAGCTTCTGCGCTACCTGCATCGTCCGCGAGGCACCAAAGCCCATGCGCGAAGACGCGGCCTGCTGAAGCGTCGAGGTGGTGAAGGGCGGGCCGGGATTACGCTTGACGGGCTTCGCCTCGACCGTGTCGACAACATAGGTCGCGCCTTCCAGCAGCACCTTCAGCCGGTTTGCATCTTCGCCGGTCTTGATCCCGCGGCTTTGCAGCCGCTTGCCGTCGGCCGAAACCAGCTTCGCCTCGAACTCGTCACCGCGCGGTGTCTTCAAAAGCGCGCTGATGTTCCAATATTCTTCCGTGACGAAACGCTCGATCTCGGATTCACGGTCGCAGACAAGACGCAGCGCAACCGACTGCACACGGCCGGCGGAACGCGCGCCCGGCAGCTTGCGCCACAGAACGGGAGAGAGGTTGAAACCGACGAGATAATCGAGTGCACGGCGGGCGAGATAGGCGTCGACCAGCGGCACGTCGATGTCGCGGGGGTTCGCCATGGCGTCCAGAACCGCCTTCTTGGTGATGGCGTTGAAGACCACGCGCTTCACCGGCTTGTCGCCGAGAACGCGCTTCTTCTTCAAAAGATCGAGAACGTGCCAGGAAATTGCCTCACCTTCACGATCAGGGTCGGTTGCGAGAAAGAGGCCATCAGAGGATTTTACCGCATCGGCAATATCCTTCATGCGTTTGGCAGATGCGCTGTCGACTTCCCAGGACATTTCGAAATCCTGGTCGGGCAGCACCGATCCGTCCTTGGCGGGAAGGTCTCTGACGTGACCAAAGGATGCAAGAACCTTGTAGCCCGAACCAAGATACTTGTTGATCGTCTTGGCTTTGGCAGGAGATTCTACGACAACGACATTCATATTGTTCTTCTCTGGAACTGGTCCGTTAACGTGGCCCCGGTCGCGGCGCGGTGCCGCAATTGGCCTTCTTTATAATTCGACATGGACAGGTAATGCCCGCGGGTCAAGAGGCAAGCCCGATTTTCTCACTCTCAGGCAATTGCAACCTATGGATAATCTATCGTTGTATTGCAATCTTTGGTAAATTGGTTATGATGGGCAACATCATTTTAGCAGACTTAATGCTTCCCGTTTCAGGCTGACTTTTCAGGATAAATATATGGTCCCGAACGCAACAAACAATAATGCCGATAATGAAGGGACCAAAGAGAGCTTGGCTTACATTCGCCAGATGCTGGCGGAGCTGCGCCAGGTCGCCAGCCGCGAGGGCGCCGACATGCTATGTTACCTTATCGAGATGGCCTATGTCGAAGTCGGCGATATCCAGAGCGGGCGACGCAAACTGTCAATCCGCGACGAACAGCGAAACACGCCCCCCGGCATGCCGGTTTAGACGCCCGGCTATATCGAGCTCCAGCAGTACCAGATGAACGGCGGCCGCGGAAAAGCCCGTATGGCGGATGATGTCGTCAATCTCGACGGGCGAGGGGCCGAGTGCGGAAGCGATGACGCTGCGCTCATCATCTCCGGGCGGTGACATTTCTTCGTCGGAGCGCGGTTCCTCGATCTTGCGGTCATAGGGCAATTGCGGCTCCATCAGTGGTCGCAGTGCTTCGAGAATATCGGCAGCGCCTGTGGTCAGCATGGCGCCTTCCTTGATCAGCCGGTTGGTACCTTCGCAGCGTGCATCGAGCGGGGAGCCGGGCACGGCAAAAACCAGACGGCCCGCTTCGCCGGCAAGCCGCGCCGTGATCAGTGAACCCGAACGCTCTGCCGCCTCCACGATGACAACGCCGAGCGAAACGCCCGCGATCAACCGGTTGCGGCGCGGGAAATCGCGGGCGCGCGGTTCCCAGCCAAAGGGCATTTCGCTGATCGTCGCGCCGCCCTGATCGTATATGTCCTGCAAAAGCCCGAAATTTTCCTGCGGGTAGGGGCGGTCGAGACCGCCGGCCAGCATCGCCACCGTGCCGGTTGCAAGGCTTGCCCGGTGCGCGGCCGCATCGATGCCGCGCGCCAGCCCAGATGCGATTGAATAACCGGCACGCCCACAGTCGCGTGCCAGCATGGCGGCGAATTTCGCGCCGTTGATGGACGCGTTGCGCGAACCGACGATGCCGACGCAGGCTTTTGTCGCCGCATCCGCCGATCCCTTCATGGCGATCAGCGGCGGTGCGCCATCCAGCTGCCGCAGGGCCGGCGGATAATCCGGCTCGCCGATACCGATGAAACGCGCACCGAATTTTTCGGCCGTTTCGATTTCACCTTCCGCCTCCGACGGCGTGGCGATCCGCAAGCGGCGCGAAGAGCCGCCGTGCTTTGAAAGCTCGGGTAGGGCATCCAGCGCCTTTTCGGCGCTGCCGAAATGATTGATGAGTTCGCGGAAGGTGACGGGGCCGATATTGTCACTGCGGATCAGCCGCAGCCACGCGACTCGCTGCCGCGCGGAAAGCTCTATGCCCTGCCGTGTCGTTTCCTCATGCGGCATGGCATATCCTCAAGATGGGGTTCAGCCCTTTTGACCAATCCTGCTTTCGGTGCCCGCCAGCAGACGCGCAATATTCTCGCGGTGTTTCCACCATGAAATCACGCTCAGCAGCGTTACCAGCAGTGCCGTCTTTTCAGGTCCGAGCACCCAGAGCGCGACGGGAATGATCAGCATGGCCAGGAGCGCCGACAGCGAGGAGTAGCGGGTGATGAACGCGGTTGCGAGCCAGATCAGCGCGAAGGCCAGCATCATCAGCGGTGCGGCGCCAAGCAGGACGCCGATATAGACGGCGACGCCCTTGCCGCCCTTGAAGCCGAGCCACACCGGAAACAGGTGGCCGAGAAAGGCGAAGAAACCGGCGACCAGCGAGGCCTCGTAACCCCAGAGCGCATGGGCGACCAGAACCGCCGCCGTGCCCTTGAGTGCGTCGAGGAGCAGGGTCGCGGCGGCGAGTTTCTTGTTGCCGGTGCGCAGCACATTGGTGGCGCCGATATTGCCCGAACCGATCTTGCGCACGTCGCCCAGCCCCGCCATGCGGGTGAGGATGAGGCCGAAGGGGATGGAGCCCAGCAGATAGCCGATCAGCGCTGCCAGCGCGAGAATGGCAGGCGCCGTCTGCCAGTCAGTCAAAGCACTCATTGAAATGTCCCCTCTGTCGCGCTGTCCGCGTGATCTCTTGCCGTGATCTTATGCCAAGGAATGAACGGCTTTGCCAGCCACATAAGTGGCCACAGCGCGGCCGCTGAAACGGGCATCTTCGAACGGCGTATTCTTGGATTTCGACACCAGTTGGTCGCGTGCCACGAGCCATGGCTCATCGAGATCGATCAGCGTGATATCGGCCTTCGCACCGGCTTTAAGCGTTCCAGCGTCCAGACCGAAAATCTTGGCCGGGCGGGTGGAGAGCGCATCGATCAGCCGCATCAGCGGAACTTCGCCGCTATGGTGAAGGCGCAGCGCCGCTGCCAGCATGGTTTCCAGCCCCACCGCACCGCTCGCCGCATCTGAAAACGGCAGGCGTTTGGTATCGACATCCTGCGGATCGTGGGAGGAAACTATGATATCGATCGTGCCATCCTTCAGCGCTTCCACCATGGCCTTGCGGTCGTCTTCGGCGCGCAGCGGCGGGGAAAGTTTGAAGAAGGTACGGTATTCGCCGATATCGTTCTCGTTCAGCGTCAGATGATTGATCGAGATGCCGCAGGTGGCTTTCACACCCCGCTGCCGGGCGATACGGATCGCCTCTGCCGATTCCGGTACGGAAATCTTGGCGGCGTGGTAGATCGCCTGCGTCAGGCCGGCAATGCGCAGGTCACGCTCCAGCGGAATGATTTCGGCTTCCTTCGGAACACCTGACAGCCCGAGCCAGCTTGCAAAAAGCCCCTCGTTCATGTCACCGCCGCCGATATATTTATCGCGGGTCTCGAGTGCGATCACAGCCCCCAGTTCGCGGGCATAGGTCATGGCGCGGCGCAGCACCAGCGTGTCGGAAAGCGCCTTGCGGCCATTGGTGAAGGCCACCGCACCGGCTTCCTTCAACATGCCGAACTCGGTCATTTCCTCGCCGCGGAGGCCCTTGGTCAGGGCCGCTGCCGGGTGGACATTGACGATTGCCTTGTCGCGGGCCGTCTTCTTCACATATTCGACCAGCGCGATGTCATCGATTACAGGATCGGTGTCCGGCATCACGATGATGCTGGTGACGCCGCCGGCCGCTGCCGCGCGCGAGGCGGATTCGATGGTTTCACGATGTTCGCCGCCGGGTTCGCCGACAAAGACTCGGGCATCCACCAGACCGGGAACGGCCAGCAGCCCTTTGCAGTCGCGCACCGTCGCACCATCAGGCGCGCCTTGATTGTGCGCATCCTTGCCGGCGGCGAGAATGGTGCCATCGCCGCCGATGACGATACTGCCGGTCTCATCCAGATTGCGGGAGGGATCGACGATGCGGAGGTTCTTGAGAACGGTAACGGCACTCATACGCGCTCACCCTGGTTTTGCGAGACAAGCAGGGTTTCCATGACGGCCATGCGCACGGCAACCCCCATTTCCACCTGGCTTTCGATGACGCTCTGCGGACCATCCGCCACTTCGGAGGCGATTTCCACGCCACGGTTCATCGGACCGGGATGCATGACCAGCGCATCTTCCTTCGCCGCTTTCAGCTTTTCGGCGTCGAGACCGTAATAGTGGAAATACTCGCGCACCGAAGGCACGAAGGAGCCGGACATGCGCTCGCGCTGCAGGCGCAGCATCATCACCACATCGGCATTCTTCAGCCCTTCCTTCATGTCGTGGAAGACTTCCACGCTCATGTCGCGGATACCGGAGGGAAGAAGCGTGGCGGGGGCGACGACCCGCACGCGCGCACCCATCTGGTTGAGCAGAATGATATTGGAGCGGGCGACGCGCGAATGCAGCACGTCACCGCAGATCGCCACCGTGATACCCGAAAGCTCGCCCTTGGCGCGGCGGATGGTCAGCGCATCCAGCAGCGCCTGTGTCGGGTGCTCATGCTGGCCGTCCCCGGCATTGACCACGGAGCAGGCAACCTTTTGTGCCAGCAGCGCTGCGGCACCTGCCGACGAATGGCGAACCACCAGCACATCCGGGCGCATGGCGTTCAGCGTCATCGCGGTATCGATCAGCGTTTCGCCCTTCTTCACCGAGGAATTGCCGACCGACATATTCATCACGTCTGCGCCGAGGCGCTTCCCGGCAAGTTCGAAGGAGGATTGCGTGCGAGTCGAGGCTTCGAAGAACAGGTTGATCTGCGTCAGGCCTCGCAGCGTCGAGGTCTTTTTCTCGCGCTGACGGCTGATTTTCACTGCCTCGTCGGCTTTGTCGAGAAGCAGCGTGATATCCTGATGGGAAAGCCCCTTGATGCCGAGGAGATGGCGATGGGGGAAGAAGACCATGCGGTTTGCCTCCTGACGGGCGCCGCATTTTCCCGTGAAAATGCCCGGAACGCCCGAATGCTGATCCGTGCGCTCC
>Ga0099826_10003466_pt1 | contig 10720 bp, 5 predicted proteins | sample Mtrugardesep15_FD_76830 | JGI IMG/M metagenome (GOLD analysis project Ga0099826, IMG submission 76830) | Root nodule microbial communities of legume samples collected from California, USA - M. trunc garden sep15 | ecosystem: Host-associated > Plants > Roots > Nodule | place: USA: California...
GAAAATTTTCTTATTACCACATGAAATATTTTTTAAAAAAATATTATTTAATATACACAAAATAATTTATGAAAAAACATTTCCCGTGCAGGGCACGGGTCTCAAACTAGTACTTCAAAGAAACAATATTCTGATTTATCAAATATCAGTTAAATTTTAATATTTGATAAAAAAAAGGAAGTTGCATAACAATTAATTATGTGAAAGAAACTCGTATACTTAGATCTTAAAATTTTGGATGAATATGTGACACCTTTCTCACTTATGTGGTTTATGTGGTTGCTTTTTTTCCACAAAATTTCTCTTTAACATCTACCAAACTGAAATTAACAAATATAATATAATCTTTTTCACTAACACCAGCAATATAACTTCTTTTTTTAAGAAGCAATATGGAATATTATTATAGACAAACTTGTTTAAATGTTTAATGAGATAATAAAAAATTTAGTCCATACATTTATATATAGTTGTACTACATATTTCAAGGAGTATTTGTGCTTAACTTTTTCTCAATTTTACATTCATTATTTTATTTGAAAATTAAAACTTAATTAAAAAAATATATATATTTTCATATCATTTTTATTTTATCAACTATTTCAACCACTAATTTTATTAAACACGGTAAATCCATTCCGATAAAAAAATTTGCTATAAATTTATATGTACACTATTTTTTTTATCAAATAACTGTAATGTGTATGCACTAATTAGTTTTTTGAAGGAGTATGCACTAATTAGTGTTTCTTTCTTTTAAGGGATGCACCAATTAGTGTTAGAAATCCGAATTTGGTAAAAGGCACAGAATATCTGCATGCATTTAAAAACACCAAACGTTCATCTTTATTCTCGATTGGACTGCACCGTTTGAGGAGTGTAAGCAAAGACAAAACATAATCAGAGAAAGGATGAGAACAAATGAACAATTAATATGATGTTGTGTGTTAGAGGTGGAACAAATAACATGGTATTCCCACATGTCAACATTGCAATGAGGTAAAATATACATAGTTGTGCACGTGTCAAGAACTTGCAATCCTTAGCTGATGTGGCATGTTTTGGTGAAGACAGAAAATTTTGGTTTCTTAGCTAGAGCTACATGCACGTGGCATTTCAAGGTTGTTGTCTCAGGTACAACCTATGATCATGTGAAATTGTTCATAGAAACAGAATGGTTATTTAGTGCATACCATGTCTAAGTCCAAAAACTCTTACATGCTTTTCTTTTGCTCATTGTAAAAAAAGAAGCACAAAATGAAGGTATGTTCATATTCTTTCATTGTTTTCTTCTTTTCTTTTCAATATTTGATTTTATGGAAATTTTGAAGGTTGAAGCGAGGTCACATAATATTCATGCACATGGGGAAGAAGAGAAGGTGATGACAAGGAAGCAGAAGGCAGAATCCAAGGCACATGAAGTAGAGCATTCTCCTAAAAAGGCTAAGGTGGAAGATGAAAAAAATGGTCACACTAATGGAAAATCTGCTTCTAATGTTGTACAAGAATATGATGAGTTTTGTGAGGTCACTAATGAGCAGCTATCTTTGGAGCAAATGAAAGAGATTCTTGAAGCTAATGGTCTTGATTCCTCTGGCTCTGATCTTGAAATTACACGAAGATGGTTAGTGATATAAATAATAAATAGCTCCTATAGAATATAAAATTTATCACTTTAGTCATGTTTTTATGATGATATGTTCATAGGTTAGTGATGTGATTCAATTGTGTTACTTTCTTGAACAGCCAAGACTTGTTGTTTTTTGGTGCATTAGAAAAATGCATGGTTTGCAATGGCAACATGGAGTTTGATGGAAGACGTTATGGATGCAGAGGTTTCTACAGTGAGTGGTCTAGTTGCACTTTCAGCACCAGAGAACCTACAAGGAAAGATGAACCCATTAAGCTACCAGATTCTGTTCAGAACTCTCCAGTTTCAGATGTGATTTTCTCTTATTTTTTACCATTTTGTTTCTTCATTGTATATGTATAGTTTTGTTGTAACTTGTCACCTAAGAAGAATTTGTTATGACTTACATGTGTGTGATGTAGTTGCTGAAGAAATACCAGGACCCAAGTAAAAGGCCTCAAAGGGATTTAGGCTTAGCTATAAAGCCTTTTACTGGAATGATGATTTCTTTGATGGGTCGTCTTAATCGAACACATGTATGCACCTATGTTGTTATTGTTGCATTAGTAACTTATTATAACTAACTTGCTACTGAGTTTTGTTGATTGGATTTTGTTTTTGGCTTAGCAATATTGGAAAAAAACTATTGAAAAGCATGGAGGGAAGGTGGCAAACTCTATCATTGGTAATGTGATACAAATTTCTTTTCTCATCCTTCTGTTACTAGGAATTTGTATAACCTGGTTAGTTAAATTTTTTAGGAGCAACTTGTTTGGTGGCTTCACCTGCTGAGCGAGATCGAGGTGGAACATCTAAACTTGCAGATGCCATGTAAGTGTAATCAAAATTTATAGTTGTATTCTTTTTTTAAATGTGATCATTATTAATCAAAAAAGTTAGTAATTTGATGTCAAATTTGTGTCACATTATCATAGCTTTCAATTTTATTCTGATTGCATGAAAAAGGATACATAAACATGCTTAAGTAACTATCAACCTATCATACTACAGGGAAAGGGGCATACCTGTGGTAAGGGAGGCTTGGTTAACTGATAGCATAGAAAAGCAAGAACCACAACCTTTGGAAGCTTATGATCTTGTATCTGATCTTTCTGTGGATGGCAAGGGAATTCCTTGGGACAAACAAGATCCTGGGGAGGAGGCTATTGAATCACTATCAGCAAAAGTACATAATTTACTCTTTCATACTTTATTTTTCACTATTTTATAGAAGAAATATAGGTCCCTTTGGTCTGTTTGATAAAATTTGGTGATTGTTAACAGCTCAAGCTTTATGGGAAGAGAGGGGTCTACGAAGATACCACATTGCAGGAGCAAGATGGAAAGATATTTGAAAAAGATGGGATATTGTACAACTGTGCCTTCTCTGTTTGTGACCAAGGGAGAAAACTTAATGAGTAATGATACTATGAACATGAACTGCAAATATAGTCCTTATTGACATTTATATGAAAACTATGCCTAATTAGTGTTGTTTATTTGGGGCAGCTACTGTGTCATGCAACTGATTGTTGTCCCAGAGAATCGTTTACATCTGTATTTCAAGAAAGGAAGAGTGGGCGATGATCCTAATGCGGAGGAGCGATTAGAAGAATCTGAGAATGTGGACAGTGCTGTAAAAGAGTTTGTGAGGCTCTTTGAGGAAATAACAGGAAATGAGTTTGAATCATGGGAAAGAGAGAAGAAATTTCAAAAGAAGCCACTGAAGTTTTATCCTATTGACATGGTACATATATATTGCTACCCAAAGTTGATGATTTATCACTCCTGTTTTTGGTTAAACATATAGTATTATGGCATTGAATAGGATGATGGAGTTGAAGTTAGACATGGGGCGTTAGGTCTTCGGCAGCTGGGGATAGCAGCGACACACTGTAAACTTGAGCCTATGGTTGCAAATTTTATGAAGGTTATGTGCAGCCAGGAAATCTATAAGTAAGCACCATAACTCAAACACTACTTTGAAGGATTCTTACCTGAATTTTCACAATTACCTTACATTGAATTCAGGTATGCATTGATGGAGATGGGCTATGACTCTCCAGACCTTCCAATAGGAATGGTTACAAATCTTCACTTGAAAAGATGTATGTAATAGGAAACACTTCCTTTTCATATTTATCTATGATCATTTAGAATGACTTACATTTGAAGTCTATCAGGTGAGGAAGTTCTGTTGGAATTCATAGAGAAAGTGAAAGCACTGAAAGAGACAGGGCCCAAGGCTGATGCTATTTGGTCTGATTTTAGCCAGAAATGGTTCACTCTGATGCACTCCACAAGGCCTTTCATTTTTAGAGATTATCAAGAGATTGCAGATCATGTAAGCCTAATTAGTCACTACATTTTATTGGTCAACCACTATTTTTGAAGACTGAATCTTTGTCATAATTTTCCTAGGCTGCTTCAGCCTTGGAGGGTGTTAGAGATATAACACTTGCTTCTCACCTCATAGGAGATATGAGTGGCTCTACCATTGATGATCCATTATCAGACACATACAAGAAATTGGGTTGCTCAATTTCTCCCCTAGAGAAAAATTCAAATGATTACGAGATGATTGTGAAATACCTTGAAAAAACTTATGAACCTGTCAAAGTTGGTGACATTGTAAGAATATAATTGTTTCTGTTTGTTTTATCTACAATGCAAGAATGCTCAACTCTTCTAGAATTTATACTGTTTACTTTCTATGAACTTTAGGAATATGGGGTGTCAGTTGAAAACATCTTCACTGTGGAATCAAGTGCTTGCCCATCTTATGAAGACATAGTAAAGTTGCCAAATAAGGTTCTTCTATGGTGTGGTAAGGCAACTAGAATAGTGTTCAAGTTGTAAGCCAAAAAAATGGATTACCTTGGTTGTTAACAATGACTAATACTAATTCTATGATTATAATATGAAGGATCAAGGAGCTCAAATCTTTTGAGGCACTTGCACAAGGGGTTCTTACCAGCTATTTGTTCACTACCTGTTCCAGGCTACATGGTATTTAAAAATATATAATTGATAAAAGTAAGTTTAATATTGATGTTGGTGACTATTTTCTCATTACTTGTTGTGTGTTGTTCTTTGCAAATAGTTTGGCAAAGCCATTGTTTGCTCAGATGCTGCAGCAGAGGCAGCAAGATATGGTTTTACTGCTGTGGACAGGCCAGAAGGGTTCTTGGTTTTGGCCATTGCTTCACTTGGGAATGAAATTACCGAGTTGAAAAGTCCACCTGAGGTAAGCAATAGTTCAATTCATCCTTTATAGTTTTTTCACTCACAGAATTTATTATTGATATGATTATGACAATCATTTGAGACAGGACACAACATCTTTGGAGGAAAAGAAGGTTGGAGTGAGAGGACTTGGAAAGAAGAAAACAGATGAATCGGAGCATTTTGTTTGGAAAGATGATATAAAAGTTCCCTGTGGTAGCATAATTGCCTCTGAGCATGAAGATAGCCCCTTAGAATACAATGAGTATGCTGTCTACAATCCTAAGCAGGTATAAGCCAGATTTCAGTAGGGGATAATACATTGATTATATCCTGGTTTGAGCACAATTTTGTTTTGCAGGTACGTATAAGCTACTTGGTGGGGGTGAAGTATGAAGAGAAAGATGCCGTGATAAACATGGCAGAGTGAAAGGCACAACAGAATAATGATCAAGTGAAAACTTTTTTGTAATGCTAAGTACTTGGTTCAAGACTATCTTGTTTGAAGCTGTTGCTCTATCAAACTTAACTCTAGGTTTCTTTAGGAAGATATCTATCATTTTGATGTAAATAAGTAAATTATGCAACAGCAGAATATGTCCATGTTGATCTATGTATAGGTCCTAACTTAAGAGTAAATGTTTTGCCTACTTCTGTATTAAGCAACAGAATGCAATGCAACTTGGTTGAACCTTTCATTATAAATGGAGGAAAGGATGTGGTGTGTAACAGTAAACCATTATGAATAACAATATCAGTAACTACAACTGTCTCATAACTAAAAAAGTTTGAAATAAAATAAAATGAGAATATATATTGAGTCAAGTTCTTCCAAGTTGGTGCCATTTACATATCAGCTATTTTTTTGACGTGCCATCTCTAAAATCTCAGCATTTGTTTCTCAATGTATCAAAGCATCTCACAACCATCTTCTTAGGTATGTTAAACTCTTATTATACGGTTTCTCTTGCCCTTTGCGTTTCCAAATTTCACATGTATACTTTGCGTTTCCAAATTTCACATATATAATACATCTCTTAATATGTTACGTTTTATTATTCCACTAACCCTGCCTTGAAATTATATCAGTTACATGAATTCAGAAAAGAAAAAACAGAAAGGAAAAAAAAGGGTTTTATAGGTTACACAGCCTTGACAACCTCTTACTAAGAAAACTGTCATTTCTTACATCTCTGGAAGAGAGAGAAAAATGCATTCAAAGTTACGATCTGAAAAGTATAATGCTCAATAATACTATCATAGGCTCCAAAACAATATTCCATTTGCACACCTTGGTTGAAGCAACCTCATCATGTCTTTAAGGTAATTATGAGTAATTGAAAACTCTTAAAACAAATCAGATAGAAAACATAGATGGATGGAATAAAAATATCAAAGATTTATGTACCAAGCTTGGTTGTCTTCTTTGATGTTTTCAGGATAGTTCAAAATATGCAACCCTTATATTCAAATATTGTTGGCTTGATGGTTTTCAGGATGGTCCAAAATATGCAACCTTTGCATTCAAATCAGATATAATGTTGCAACGCTTTTTAATCATTCCAATACTCGTGTGTCTTTACTAATTTCTCTTTGACACATGCTTAGCCAAAAACATTTTGTTGTGTTCTACGTTGTCTTTGAAGAATTGTGGCAATTTAATCAACATCCAATGAGAATGAGCCTCATGAGTAAATTCACAAGTGAGCCTCATGAGTAATCAACCAAAAACAAGTTAATTTTTACTCCACTTGTAAATTTACAAATTGACTAATTTTCATTGATTGTTGGGAAATTACTAACAATTTTTCAAAGACAAACTAGAAGGAAAAAAAATTTAAATCTTAGCTCTAAAGGTATAAGCAAATAACTTCCCAAATCACAAATATCAAGCATGATGCCAAAATGATAATTTTTCTGATACAATTGGGTGGTCGGTATATACTTGATTTAAATACAACAATTTTTCCGAAGTGTGCATAGAACAATTCACATGCAACAATTCACATGCATCCATGAAATAAACTTATTGAATATTAGTACATTATAAATAACTATAACAGATCCATCATATGACTTTATAATTCAATACAAAATATACAACAGAGTCTCATTCTAGTTAGTAGTAATTGTTGGTAATTTTATATTACCTTCTATTACTGTCGAATCTACATTCCAACAAGATTACATTTCACTCTCACAACTCATTCTGCACTTCCAACTCCTCTGTTCACCCCTTCTACTTCTTCCCTTAACTTCAATAAACTTACAACTAAGTGAAGTTTATAATACATAATATTCTTCTAAATCCTCCATGTGCAACTTTTTCCCTTTTGCAGTAGTCAGCTTCTATAGCTCATAGACTACTTCTTTGGCTCTTAGGGTGGAGTGCAGTTCAAGGATAGCAACAGAACCCTGGATTATTTATTGAATGGAAAAAGTCATGTAGCATGAGATAACCTCCATATATGATATATGATAGTAAAACAAAGGCTGCACATTACACCTCACCATTAGTTTTGTTCAAGAGAGACCTTCTATTACTGTAACACAATTAAATGTCCGATTCTTGGAACAAATCAATTGATTTAAATAGAAAGTAAGAATATCAGTTATCACTTGATTTAGTAACTTTCTAAACAATAAAGGTTGGTAATTAGTAGTAATTGTTAGTAAAGGTTCGAACCTAATATGGCATGAACAATAAACTATGGTTATGAAGCAATAATTGTCAATGAAACATAATCAATCACCTTAAGAAAAAAAATGAAGAAAGAATAACACACATCATAAATGCACATACTTCACCATTTTGTATTGATCTAACCAGAATTTACACTTGGATGTTGCCTTTGAGGCTACATTTGGGACAGTACAAACTTGACAAAACAAAAAATGAATCTCAAACAAACTCAGTAATCCCTTCCACTATCTGTTCATTCAACAAGTATTACAACATGATAACACTTCAACTATGATCACACATAAACAAAATCGACCCCTTCAACAACACTTCACTGCTGTCATCGGTACATTACAACATGAGGAATCTTAAAATTTTCTCGGATGCAAACTCACTGTCATCGATCCATTACAGCAGGAGGAATCTTAAACTTCTCCGATACAAAAGGTATAGGCTTATGTCTCTCCACAAGGTCGCGGTAAAAAGCATACTCCCAAATCTTAACTCTATAGGATAATAAGCAAATAACCTCCCAAATCACAAATATCAAGCATAATATCTAAAAATGATAATTTTTCTGATGCAATTGGGGGGTCAGTATATACTTAATTTAAATACAACAATTTTTCTAAGTGTGTATAAAACAACTCACATATCCATCCATGAAATTAACATTTTGAATGTTAGTACATAACATATAAAAAATCTAACATGTGAATTTATAATTCAATACAAAATACACAATAGAGACTCATTCTAGTTAGTAGTAATTGTTGGTAATTTTAGATTACCTTCTATTACTATCGCTGTGTCGCTTGGCTCGTTTCTCTTTGCCATCTTCTTTCTCCCAACTAGATTACATTCTCATTCTGCACTTCCAACTCCTCTGTTCACCCCTTCTACTTTCTCCCTTTAACTTTAATAAACTTATAACTAGGTGAAGTTTATATAGAATATGTTCTAAATCCAGTCCTCCATGTGCAACGTTTTCCCTTTTGCAGTAGTCAGCTTCTGTGGCTCATATTTTCGGTGGAGTTCAGTTCACAGATAGCAACAGGACCCTGCATTGTTTTTTGAATGGGAAAAGCCATGTATCATGATATAAGCTGCAAATAATAGCAAAACAAAGGCCATTACACCTCACCATTAGTTTTGTTAAAGAGAGACCTACTATTACTGTAATACTATTAATGAAAGGATAAATTATGAACACAGTTAAACGTCCATATCTTGGAACAAATCATTTGATTTAATCGGAAAGTAAGAATATCAGTTATTTTGATTTAACAACTTTTTAAACAGTAAATGTTGGTAATTAGTAGTAACTGTTGGAAAAGGTTAGAACTAAATATGGCATGAACAATAAATAATGGCTATGAAGCAATAATTGCAAGTGAAACAATAATCACTCAACTTAAGAAAAATCAAACAAAGATTTTTGAATAGCACAGCTTAGATGCACATACTTCATCATTCTGTATTGATCTAACCAAAATTTACACTTGGATGTTGCCTTTGAGGCTACATTTGGGATAGTACAAACTTGAGAAAACAAAAAATGGATCTCAAACCAAACTCATTAATCCCTTCCACTATCTGTTTCTGTTCATTCCACAAGTATTACAACAAGATAACACTTCAACTACGATAACACATGAACAAAATCGACCCTCCAACAACACTTCACTGCTGTCATCGATACATTACAACATGAGGAATCTTAAACTTTTCTCCGATACAAACTCACTGTCATGTCATTGATACATTACAACAGGAGGAATCTTAAACTTCTCAGATACAAATGGTATAGGCTTATCTCCCTCCACAAGGTCACGATAAAACGCATACTCAGCCTCATAATCATGCAGATGAAGTTCAGCTTTCTGATTAGTATGATAATGATGCTTCGCCGCAGCCGATTTACCAAACCCAAAAAGACTAACTTTCTCACAAACCCCTAAAGCCAACATCACAGCTTGCATCCCAGAAGAATAATGAAACAAAGCACCATCATGCGCCGAACCCCATTGCTCCAAACCCTTCCCAGTTTCCTCCACAAATATCTTCAAAGAATAATACTTCACAACCCTAGCACACAACACATCAAACCTAGGATCCGTCACCAACAACGGCGACTTATGTGAAGCATTACAAACAGTATAATCCAAGAAATGAACAGCTTGACAAATATACATAACTATAGGAACATTTGCACCATATGGATGACAAAAACACCCTGATCTTCTTGCACACAAATGCAAAATGTTGCTATTCACAAAGGATATACTTGTCTTTTTTCCAACTTTTGATTCATAGTTATCAACCCTAGCATTGTTTAGCCTAATCACAAATTCATGTGCATCAATTAATGCACCATAGTTTCTATTCAACAAAATTCCACTATTACCAACAACAGCACAAGATGAATATTTCTTTACATCACCTGAATCAACATTAACAGCTTTGTTATACCGATCAATCGGAACTTTCACCGATCGGGTCAATTCAGCCATAATCCCCGGTTGAAATCTCCGTTTTCTCGCCCAATCATGCAAAACTCGTCGAAAATCAATCCAATACCGATAAAACAACGGCGACCGGAGTGTCGCCGGATAACTCTTATCACCACCGTCATGATGGATGAACCTCCGCCACGAGACAAAGGTTCTATGACGAGCTTGACTAGCGAAGTTACCGTCCAGAAGCTGTTGAATCTCTCGCCGGGTTTTTTCCTCACCGATCTCGACGGCGGCGTGGTGGAGTAAGGTGGCGTTAAGCGACGGTGGATCGCGAGTGAAGACACGCGCTTCGAGCTCGATTGAGAGTATACCTTTACGAAGAATAGCGCGTGAGGTTAACGTAGCGATGAAAACTAAGAGAAGGAGGAGAATAAATAATGGTCGAACGGTGCGTTTCATTTTAGGTTTTGTGGTTGTTGAAAAATGAGTGAAAAATGAATCGATGAAATTTGATTTTGGTGTTTCATTTTCAGATCCATCTTTTTGTTCAGGAGATTTAAGCATTTTAATGTGTTTATGTTAGGGATTTGATATGGAAAGTAGGGTTTGGAGATTAATGGGTTTCATAATTGGGGTTAAGCAATGAAATAGCGAAGAAGGGTACAAAGAAAAAGGATGAAAAATTTGCTGTAACAGCAGAAACTGAACATTGAGAAGTTGGAA
>Ga0099826_10003467_pt1 | contig 10719 bp, 9 predicted proteins | sample Mtrugardesep15_FD_76830 | JGI IMG/M metagenome (GOLD analysis project Ga0099826, IMG submission 76830) | Root nodule microbial communities of legume samples collected from California, USA - M. trunc garden sep15 | ecosystem: Host-associated > Plants > Roots > Nodule | place: USA: California...
AAAATTATAAAGGGATCTCCCGAAAAATTATTATCTTATTATTTTATCGAGTTTTTCAATTTTTTACATTGGCCCAAATCGGGACCGAACAAATTTATTATTTTAAAGAGTTTATTAATTTACGGAGTATTAATTCAAAGAGTTTCTACTATACTAATAAGGAGTTGAATCTGGTAGAAGGAGCTAAACTCCGCGAATCAGTGTTAACAGTTAAATTATGACCAGTAGTGTGTCTAATATTTACTAGGGGGCGTTTGTTTCCCTTCCAAAAAAAACTTCCCAAGATTCTTACGTTCGAACTAGATATGCCTTTGTTTGGTAGATAGGAACAATAAAAAGAAGTCTAGGAATAAATAATTCCCAGGCACATTCTTCTCAATTTTATTCCCATGAGATGAGGTTGGGAATATTTTTTTCCCGGTAACCATAAACCATGATCTGAAATGAAAACCCATTATTACCCTTTAATTTCACCATCACAACATACTAAGATACTGAAATGGTGAGGATCCCTTATATTGTTTAATTAGAGTTAATTAATGAGACAATAAAGTGATTGAAAACTCTCTAATACTAACTACAACTGCATCACCGGTATATAAATAATAGAATACGTACAAGTTGCTTTATTTGCTACATGGACTAGGCTCCATTTTCTTAAAGCATATGCATGAAAATAATAATGCAGAAAGGATCGGATTGACATCATTTTCATGTGGTTACCTGTTGATTGATTCCTTGAATGTTTCTTTGTAGAATTTTCTTTCTCCAGTTCATGGTTAACTAGTTGGTTTCTATTGAATATTAAACGGGTAAATTTGGAATTATATCATTCATTCCCAGGAACAAATTTTGCAATCCATACACATTTCAATTATTCCAAGTTATATTTTTAACGAAATTCCCAGGAACAAAACTATTTAACCAAACACTATTTTGTATATTTTTCTAGGAATAAAAATCACACCTTTATATTTCAGGGAAAGATAATCCTGGGAATAAATTGTGTATCCATGAAACAAACACACGTTGGACAATAGTTATTAAACTCATAATGAAAGCACAAATTAGTTTTTTTCTTTGATACAAAAAAAATTAGAGTGAGAGGAAAACACAAACTAATTGTAACTATGACATCTAAAATTTAGTTTTAGACTTTTTTTTTAATTTATTATGACTATTTGTATGAACTTTTTTTATAACATTAGGATCTTTAATTTAACCCTTCAACACCCTAAGATATCCGTAAGGCATGAACCCTTTGAGTCCATTATAAATCTAATTCTCGAATGTGTAATGAGTCATCTGTTTTCTTTGTACGATGTTAGACTTTCTCTTAAATAGACGACTTCAAGAATTAAACTTGAGTTCTTTTTTTTATGAGAGTTATGTTTCAAATTCTCCTAACATCATATTGATATGTGTATGGACATATAAGTTCAAATTCAGTCTAAACATTTCTACAAAATGTACTATGAAATTAAAACCAATACTATATTTAGACTTGCATGAAATCAGTGCTGAATGTGCATGCACGATCCACCTACTCTTGCTTCCTTTTTTACAATTATATATATATATATATATATATATATATATATATATATATATGTGTGTGTGTGTGTGTGTGTGGGCGCGCGCGCTGAATATATTAAACTTCTGTGAATGATTCTGAAGAATATGTAAATCAATTAAATTAAAACATTGATCAAACAAAGTTCCAAAATAAAACATATCATAATCATGTGGGCTCTGAAAGTTATTAGACTATGATATTTCTTCTTCTACCATTCCTTCTTCCTAACTGTACAGAAGATTTCAGTTAGCATATCAAGAAGACTCGTCTTTCACTCCAAATGCATCTGCAATATTGAAGTTTATATTCCCTTTCTTGGTTCTGCTCCTACCAACCGTATCGTCATCACCTTTTTTCATCATCGCCACAAACTCTCCATAATCAATTCTCCCATCCTGAAAGCAAAAATATATTTCACTTTCACTAATCTTAGAGATAATAAAATCAAGGGATATCATCAACTATATTGAAAAAACTAAAAATGGAATCAACGGCGAAGTTGTTAGTGAAATTAAAGAGCCACAACAATCACATCATCAGCACATGCTGGTGATTCGGCAAATAAACTCCAACGAACTTACATTATCTTGATCAATCTCTTTGATCATGTCATCCAGATGTACTTCACCGAGGCCAAAGTCTTTGCAAGCTTGTTGAAGCTCGTCAATGGTGATGTAACCGCTACCGTCTTTGTCAAAATAGGCAAAAGCTGCAACCAAATTCTCCTCTCTTTCCATCTTATTCAAGTGCAGTGTAGCCGCAAGAAATTCACCATAGTCTATTGTTCCATTGTTGTCTATATCAGCCTGCAAAAGAAGGAAAGCAAAATTTGAAGTAACATAAAACATCTTATATCTGTTACATTTTATGATAACGATAATCCACTTACCGACTCCATAAGGGATTTAATCTCGGATTCCATGAGATTAGAGCCCACTTGTTTTAGTCCATCCTTGAGTTCCTCATAAGTTATTGTCCCACTGTTGTCGGTGTCAATCATTTTGAATAACTCTTTTAACCCACCTATTTCTTCCTCTGACAGTCTTTCTGCTATGACCTGAAAATAATATTTAGATGCAAACTTATAAGTGCAAGAGTTAGATGAAAACTAGAAATGGATAGTATACAAATCATTAAAAATTATACGCGTAATGCCATCTTCTTAAGTTTATTCATCGCCGAGAAATGTTTTAGGCGTGTCAAAACAGCAGAATCCAAAGGCTGGTCAGGTGCAACTGTATCATCAAGAATCCAGGGATGACCTGATAATACATATACTCCATTGTCATTAGATATCCTACGAACCGGCGATATTATATCGCCCTAGCACATAAAACTACGGTAACAATCAGTATCAAAGGAACTCACATAAGACTTCATGAGCAGAGATTCTTTTCTTAGGGTCCCTCTCCAACATCTTTTTTACCAAATCTTTAGCACTTTCTGAGATCGTCGGCCATGGTTCCGATTCAAAATCAAGATCTCCATGTAAAATCTGTCTAAAAATTCCTGATTCGGTTTCTGGAGGTTATAGAAAAAGTGATTGTAGCTCAGGCATAAAAAATATAATAAGTAGATCACTAAATAATATACTGACAAGAAATGCTTAACAGACACACAAATCCAAGATAATTACAACAGAAACTACAATGGTTACCAGCCCAAAAAGGTGGAACACCGCTCAATAAGATGTATAAGATCACACCAGCACTCCAAACATCAACTTCCGGTCCATATATCTTACACAGTAGCTCAGGAGCAATATAGTATGGACTTCCGACTACGTCGTGAAAGGTTTGTCCTGAAAAGAATTAAAGAGAATGTTATGATACATTCATACTAGATAGATACTCATAAATAACCAAGGAAAATATATATGCTTAAACCGAGGGAATAGAATGACATTTGAAGAAGAAGTAAAATAGATAAAAAGACTTCTAATGTTGTATGGATCTAAATATATCACAGACCAAAACACAACAATTCAATGAAATTTAACTCATAAAAACAGAAGTATGTGGTTTACTGTTGGGAATCAAATTTTTACAGTCAAATGCATATCCATCAGCTAGCTGTTAGCTTCAGAAAATTCAAGACTTAAAAATAAATCCAGAAATAAATTGCACATAGAGAAAATACCATATCGTGCTTTTGACAACAACAAAAAGTACATCAATGTGATAAAATCAAGAAAGAATAGTCCCTTTGAAAGAAACACCGAGGCGTAACAGAATTACAACAATTTCATCATTCATTTCAACATCAGCAACCTACAAAGATTGAATCTCTTGAAAACATTAAAATGAAACATATATTGGGGGAGCTGCTATCGCACAACATCATTTTATTGAGAACCCCAAAATTGACACAAAAAACAAGCATCAATGTTGTGAAATTGATAAAGAATCATCGCTTTGAAAGCAATGCTAACCAATGTTTAAAAAAAGAGTGCAACCCTAATTTAAAACCTTATGCTAACACATAAAATAATCACAATAATTTCATAATTGAAAACAATGCAAACCAAGCTTTTGAAAAAGGTCGGGACCGCGATTTCACAATTGATTTCAACAATAACAACAAAGATTGAATATCCTAAAAGCACTGAAATGAAAGATATCACAAAGCATTATTTAATCAAACAAGAAATCAACCTGGCTTGTAGAACACAGAGAGACCAAAATCAGTTGCCTTCATTTCAGCATCTTCACCAGGGGTATCAAACAAGAAATTCTCAGGCTTAAGATCTCTATGCATGACACCAAGAGAATGACAAGTCTCAACGACACCAACAATTGTCTTCATCAACTTTGCAGCCTCTTTCTCACTATAATGACCTTTTTGAATGATCTTATCAAAAAGCTCACCACCAGCACACAACTCCATCACCAAATGCACAAACACAGAATCCTCATAGGTTCCTTGTATCTGAACCACATTTGGATGTTCAGATAAATGGTGCATGATCTGAATCTCTCTCCACACATCATCATAATCTTCCTTACACAAAAGCTTCCTCTTAGGGATTGATTTGCATGCATAGAGTTTCCCTGTGGATTTGTGTGTGCAAAGATATGTTGTCCCAAATTGTCCTTGTCCAAGTTTCTTCCCAAGAAGGTAATGATCCCTTAATCTTGGTGTTTGATAGGGTAACACAGCAGTGCATTTTGATGATGATTTTGATGATCCTAAATTATGTTTCTGCATCTCAATTCAATTGGGTTTGATCTAAAGATGTTTAAGATTGTTTCTTTTCAATTTTATGTCTCTTTTCTTCTCTCTCCTAACCTCTTCAACAAAACAAGATTGTGTTTTTTTGTTGGTTTGTTATGTGCCACCAATTATTTTACTTTTTTGAGTGTTGTGCAACAATTGTCAATACAACAATCATTCTTGTTTGGATTGGAATTTGAGGCTGAATTCATTGGTGGAGAACCAACTTCATTATAGGGGTGTGGGGGTGATCTACCCTTCTATAATATACCTTCATCTAAATATTTATTTAAGATTTCTTCAAAAATAAGTTATTTAAGATAATAACATTTTTTAAAGGGACATTTTTTTAATGATAGAGTAAAGTAAATATGTAGAAAGCATTTTAATTTTTTTTTACTAATATAATGTGTTATTAAAATATATAATTTTTATATGTGAAAATAAAAAATTTGTAATATTATATACATAAACAGGGATTCATAAAAAAAATATGCATAAAAAAGGACATATATGTTTGAAGAAGAATGGAGTTATGAGTAAAAAAAATTAAGAAGAATGGAATTAATGTTATATATTATTTCTAAAACAAGTTCTTATTTTTTGTATTTATATTATATTTCTTTTATCATTTTTTATTGTAAAAATGGTAGAATTTTTATTTTTTAAATTATATTTTTGGAATTAATGTGATATAATATTTCACCAATGGAAATAAAATAAAATATTTCAATAATAGAATATATGATAGCTCTTATTTTTGGAATTAATGTGATATAATATTTTATGAATTGATGATTCATAAAATTAAATAACCAAGTTCGTATTTTTGGTAGTTATAATATATATCTTTTATTGTAAAAATGGTAGAAGTTCTTTTTTGTTAACTTTTTTATGTTGGTTACTTTGTGTGTTTTTTTTTTGTCTTAACCCTTTGACTTTTAGAGAAATAAGACCCTAAATCCCCAATATTCAAGAGTTTGGCTGTGAGGTAAATAAAAACTGATATAGTATTGTTTCACTTAAACATTGAACTTGAGTTCTCTCGTTGCTTGGTGAAATTTATTAACCATTTGAACTGAATCACTTTGTTATTTTGTGATTTAACTAAGATACATGATGTGTTATATATGATTTATCTAAAAGAAGTAATTACTCCTTTAAAAAAAATGGTTTTTTTTAAGGATAAACTTTTTGGTTTAAATGCTAATAAAAGGGAAAAAAGTCACAATAACTAATTAAGAATGGGAATTGTATCTTTAGTAATTGAATGTGAATTCTTGCAACAACAATGCGTTTGTAGTCCAACGGTTAGGATAATTGCCTTCCAAGCAATAGACCCGGGTTCGACTCCCGGCAAACGCACGTTATTTGTTTTGTTGGAGAGATATCATGTTTTAGTGTTTTTTTTTGGTTTGGTTTGGACTTGGGGACTCCCGGCAAACGCTTCGGTTTGGTTTAGATTTGGGGTGTCGAGGATCGAACCTACATCAACTAGCTTACATGACCAATGTAAAGGTGTGACGATGACAAAATTTATCATTTTTGTTTGGCAAAATTTGAGTTTGAGAATATCTATATATATACTTTTTTTTTTGGGTACAAGAGAAGACTTAAACTTAAAAGAAAAATAAACAATTAAACGAACATTTTTAAGCATACAAGTACCACACATGTCATGACAAAATTTATCATTTTTGTTTGGCAAAATTTGAGTTTGTGAATATCTATATATATACTTTTTTTTGGGTACAAGAGAAGACTTAAACTTAAAAGAAAAAACTAAACAATTAAACGAACATTTTTAAGCATACAAGTACCACACATGTCATCAAAGATGAGACTATTGAGCTTGGTAGGAGGGGTCTCCAAAAGAATGAATTTCAAGAATTCATGTAAGTTTTTCCTCTCCAAGTGTGATGAACCTGAATGCGCTAATTACGATGCAAAATATTTTGAATACGCCAAATGAGCATAGGGGTTGTTCCATTCATTTTGAAATTATTTGTTACCATGTCAATAAGCAACTTTGAATCATTTTCATCGCACAACTGAGAAATGGCGTCCCTCTAAGCCAACTATAGACCCATGTACATACCCCATATCTCTGCATAAAGAGCGCCACAAATGCCAATCTTGCGGACAAAACCTTTGATCTATCTACCGTTAGCATCCCAAAGGAGGCCTCCACAACCCGAACGATCTCCATTCTCTTTGCACGCCCCATCACAATTGAGTTTTACCCATCACTCTTGAGGTATTTCCATCCAATATAAATTGTTTTGGTGTGTCGAGTATTCATTTGAAAATGATTACGAGTACAATCTTCAATATTACTAGTAAACTTTTGGATTATACTTGTGGGATTCTCCGGTCTCTAGAAATTTTCCACAAAGACTGTCATGTTCTGCCATTTCCATAAGTACCAGCAAGTAGTCATGAAAGTTGTCTTTCAGTTAGAATGAGAATTCTTACAACAACAATGTGTTTGTAGTCTAACGGTTAGGATAATTGCCTTCCAAGCAATAGACACGGGTTCGACTCCCAGCAAACGCTTACCTTTTTTTTTGTTGGAGAAATATCATGTTTGAGTTTTTTTTATTGGTTTGGTTTGCACTCGGGGTGGTGAGGATTGAACCTGCAATAAATATCTCTTAAATGACTAATGTGGAGGTGTGACGATGGCAAAATTTATTATTTATGTTTGGGAAATTTTGAGTTAAATGTTTTTTTGGTTTTATTTATTTAAAATTTAATTATTTATTAAAAAATATACTATTTCAATAGAAATTTAATTTCAATATTATTTTATTATTATTGTTTATTAATAATTATTTTATTATAATATAAATGATATTTTGAAATATTTTAAAAGTTAATAACTATCCCAAAATTAGAGATCCTTCGTAAAAAAAAATCCCACAGTTATTTTTTTATTTTAAAAAAATTGAAGAAACAATTTTATAATAAACATGTGTGTTTTGCGTATGTTAATTTTACTTATCTTCTGACAAAACTTTCGACTATCAGAAGCCCTTCCTTAAGAACCGAAGGGTTGAGGCAGAAAAAATATTCAATCAACATACCTTTACTCAACTTATTTTTTACTTTTCATGATTTCTTTAATAAATATTCTTATTCAATTGAATATAATAATATATTTGTAATATTTGTGAAAATATAAATACTTCCAACATATAAATTGCTTTCTTTCAATTTACTGTTATTATAAAATATTTTTTATCATATAATTATGTTCTCTAGAGTTCGTATATCAATTAAAATCAAATTAATATTAACTTATATCCTTCATAATATTCAATCAAATAAATATTTTTCTGTCTTTATTTTTTATTTTTCTTAATTAATTTCATGAGTTTTTAGTTAGTATAAATTGACACTGCAATTTTTTTTTTAACATAAACAACTATTATATTCCATTATTTACATATTTGAACAAATAATTTAAAAAATAATATTATAGCATGACATGCATTAGCGTATAAATGTTAGACCACAGTATGTGTTTCATATTTAACATATTATAAATAGTAACTAAGGGATTAGGCTTAAGTAGTTAATAAGTTCTCATTATGACGAATAATTTGGAAAAAACCGAATTCGATATTTTTTGAGGTAGAGTGCCCAAGTATATATTCACCTAACTTTGTAAGGAGAGGTAAATCTGTAACTGTATAGAAAAGATGTTTGAGCTTTTTATTTTTTAATCTTTTCTTTATTTTTTTATGAGCAAATAACATGATCACTTTACAAAGATATATCACACTTTTGAAATAATCATAAATGGTATTCACACACACAAATGTTTAATTTTACATTTTTACTATGTGGCAGCTTCCAGCACCAGCAGCACATGAATCTGCATATTTCTTGTGTTTAGAATGAGAACCTTGAAGAGCATATTAACAAGGTTCATAGGAAATATGTAAAGAAGATGTAAGGGAATCTCACAAATGAGTTTCAAAATCACCTTCCGTTGCAAACAGCATAAAGATTAATTAGAAGCATGATTGTAAAAATAAAGTACCCAAGTGAGTGATTAATGATAAATACAGGTACATATATAAGTGATTACAAAGAATTGTAATAATAGACCAATACTATTGGTTCTCCTTTGACACAACAAAATAATCATAAAACTAATCTTATAAATCTAGATGACATGAAAATAAACATAACCAAAACCAATATTTTGTGTAACTATAAAACCATGTTTCTTTATGTTTAGTCTTTACAAATGAATCAATCACTCATCAGACCCTGTCAATACCTCAACCATTACCTTCATAACACTCACTCTATTTTGCAAAGACAATATGTAATTAGCTGTCTCTCTAAAAAGTCCATCCAACCCAATAGATTCATCACTATTTGGTATAAGTCTCTTCAATGTTCTCACACGTCTCTGAATTCCATAAGACCCTCTTCTAGAACCAATTCTTCTCTTCATTGAAGTTCTTCTCTTCACCCTTTTCTTTGTTACCTTCACCTTCTTGGCTTGTGCATCCAAAACTTTGCTCCATAAATATGATGAATTGTTGTTTACTTCATCACTGCTTCCTTGAAGAAAATCTTTCAAAGTGAGTGAATCATAAGAAGGTTGTGAAGAAATTCCCATAACTAAAGAAAATTGATGAATATTTCAAAATTCAAGTTCCAAAGGGGTATTGCAAAATGATACACCAAGAGAGAACATTTATATAAGGTGTACCTAGTAATATGTATTAATGGATAATTCAATAAGATTAGAAGGTGGGGACCACAATACACCCTTTAAAAGGAGGCTTCCAATGGAATGGGAGAGAGACAGGTGTACCTAAGTGTGTTGTTTGTTACTTTGAGCATGTTCTCCAACTCAATGCACATGCATTCACATGATGAATTCTTCTTCTCACATTATATACACCAAACAAAACCTCTCTATACAACAACCTTTCATCACAAACACACACCTCATCTAATAAAAACCACACCCTGGATTATTCCTCTACAACTTTCCAAATTCATTGTATTTAATTTAATTACAAATCCATCACTCTCCTTCCAGCTCAATAAACGTGGCAACGTGGCATAAAACATGTACAAATTAATGTGATTCATTATATTTAGTCCTTGCTACTTAAGAGGAAACCATGTTATAAAACACTAAGAAAAAATAAAGTATCACAAGATTGTTACTTGTCAATGCTTGTGTTAACAAAAAGTAGACAAATTAGATCACAATGTTGGGATAAGGTAGATTAACCTCTGACATTCATGAACCATAATGAATTCTTATCTGATTAAAAGAACCATCTTCTTATATTATGCGTCTATGATTCTTATGTATATTGCTGATGCAATGACCTTTGCATTGAAAATAATATTAATTATGATATAACCAAAACTATGCATTGTACTTCCACAATAAAAACTATGCATTGTACTTACAGATGATATATGAGATCTGACAAACATTCCTTCATCACCAAATAACACAAGGAGAGGTGCAAATTTAATTATGATTATTTTGCTTCCATTAAAACATTTATTAGGCTGAGAAAACTACGAAGAAAAAAATAATCAAGGACGCTATAGCCTATGACCTCCCACATAAAAATATTATTACAGTAAACCTAAGTTCTGTACAAACAAAAAATTAACAAGTCTCTTACTTGTGGGTTCTAGAAGGTAGTAAATTTGTTTGCTAAGTTCAATTTAACTGGAAAACTTGAATGTATTCGTATTAATGTCAACTGTTAATTTGCCATTAGTCGTACTTTAATAAATTACTAGACTTTTGACCCGTCTTCTCGACTATAATAGAGACCAATAAATAATTTTTAACCCGTAAGATCATGGGTCGATCAATAAACGCAAATTAGATTATTAGAGATACAATATTACAATCAAATGATAATAAAAAAAAT
>Ga0099826_10003470_pt1 | contig 10716 bp, 10 predicted proteins | sample Mtrugardesep15_FD_76830 | JGI IMG/M metagenome (GOLD analysis project Ga0099826, IMG submission 76830) | Root nodule microbial communities of legume samples collected from California, USA - M. trunc garden sep15 | ecosystem: Host-associated > Plants > Roots > Nodule | place: USA: California...
CTCTTCGAGCACCGCGGCCGTGGCCTTGTCGATGCCGCGCTTGAGGTCCATCGGGTTCATGCCAGAGGCCACGTGCTTCATGCCTTCCTGCACGATGGCCTGCGCGAGCACCGTGGCCGTGGTGGTGCCGTCGCCGGCCACATCGGCCGTCTTGGAAGCCACCTGCTTCACGATCTGCGCGCCCATGTTCTCGAACTTGTCGGCCAACTCGATCTCCTTGGCCACGGTCACGCCGTCCTTGGTGATGGCGGGCGCGCCGAAGCTGCGCTCGAGCAGCACGTTGCGGCCTTTGGGGCCGAGCGTCACCTTCACGGCGTCGGCGAGGATGTTCACACCCGCGACGATGCGCTGGCGGGCGTTGTCATGGAATCGGACGTCCTTGGCAGTCATTTTCGATTTCTCCTTTGCAACTGTTTTTCTCTTGTTCGGTCAGGCCACGCGTTTCAGGCCGCTCCGCTCGCTGCTTTCGACGAGCGCAAGAACGTCGTCCTCGCGCAGCACCAGCAGTTCCTCGTCATCGACCTTGACCGTCTGTCCCGCGTACTTGCCGAAGAGCACCTGGTCCCCGGCCTTCAGTTGCAGCGGGCGCAGCGTGCCGTCCGAGAGCAGCCTGCCCTGGCCGGCCGCGAGCACCTCGCCCTGTTCGGGCTTCTCCGCGGCCGAGTCGGGAATCACGATGCCGGAAGCCGTCTTGCGCTGCTGTTCGATCCGCTTGACGATCACCCGGTCGTAGAGAGGATGAAGTTTCATGTTCAATCTCCTAAGCGATGCAGGTCATCAAAAAATGAGAACCCCGCGCCGGCACGCGGCCGGCGCCATGTCGGTTCACGTTCTTCACCGGCATCATCGGAATGCCGGCGCGCGAGAGCTATGGGCGCGCGGCGGGCGCTTCAAGAGGTTGCCGCGCCGATTTTTTTGTGACGATTTTTTTCAGGACCCGCCGAGCACGATGCGGTCCGTGCGGCCCAGCCGGTAGACCGTGCGGCGGGCGGCGGCGCCGGCCTGCCGCGGCTGCGGCTCGACGGGGCAGGGCAGGGCGCGGCCGCCGCTGTCGTCGAGCGTGTCGTCCCCCTCTTCCCGCACGGCCGCCCAGATGCCGTGCTTGCGTGGACGGAACAGCCAGCGCAGGTAGCCGCGGTGGGCGGCCAGGCGCATGAGCTCTTCGCGGTCGGGCGCCTCGGCCATGAGCTGGCCGGCATCGAACCCCTCGTCTTCGTCGTAGTAGCCGAAGGCGCGCCGGCCGTCGCTCACTTCAGTGGCCGGCGCGCCAAGGCGCCACCAGGCCGGCCGCTCCAGCCGCTCGACGTCCCAGGCCCCGAGCTGCCAGGCCGCCTCGAGCAGCAAGCGCTCGAGTTCGTCGATCCCATCGGGCGTGCCGTGCGGCATCTCGAATTGCGCCATCGATTGCGGCACGGGCCGCGCCGGCATGTCCACGCCCGGCAGCCGCAGCGGCGTCTGCCGGAAGAAACCGTGCCAGTGCAGCGACAGCAGCGCGGGGGCTTCCTCACGGGCGACGGCGGTGACCGTCACCGCATAGAGCGGCAGCCTCATGGTGTCCGACTGGTCGGCGACGGTTTCAAGAATGTTCATCGAAAAACCTCCTGTCACGTGCCGGAAAAATCTAGAACAAGCGCGTGCCGTGTGCAAGCGGCGTTGGCTGACACCAGCCCCCTTGCAACCGCGAAAAAATGGTGGAGGAAGCCCGTGTCTTCGGCCACGCGCCTCCAATCTTCGCTCTCGTTCCTTGTTCATTCATTTCCTTGCGAGGAGACTGTCTTGACGATGAAGATCGCGCAGATCGCACCCCTCTACGAAGCCGTGCCGCCGCGGCTCTACGGCGGCACCGAACGGGTGGTCGCCCACCTGACCAACGCACTCGTCGACCAGGGCCACCAGGTCACGCTGTTCGCGTCGGCCGACACGCAGACCCGGGCCCAGCTGGTGCCCATGCGGGCACAGGCGCTGCGCCTGGACCCGGCGCCGCTGAAGTCCGACCTGGCCAGCCACATGAGCATGCTGCACGAGGTGCGACGACGGGCGCACGAGTTCGACGTGCTGCATTTCCATGTCGATCTGCTGCACTTTCCCTTCTTCGAGGACATGGCGCCCCGCACGCTGACCACGCTGCATGGGCGGCTCGACATTGCCGACCTGCCGGGCGCCTACATGCGCTGGAAGCAATATCCGCTGGTCTCGATCTCGCGGCACCAGCGCAAGCCGCTGCCCTTTGCCAACTGGCTGGCGACCATCCCGCACGGGCTGGAGGCGACGCCCTATGCCTTCGAGCCGAACCCCGGCGGCTACCTGGCGTTCCTCGGGCGCATCTCGCCCGAGAAGCGGCCCGACCGCGCCATCGAGATCGCGACCCGCGCGGGCATGCCGCTCAGGATCGCGGCCAAGGTGGATGCGGCCGATGCGCGCTACTTCGAGCAGGAGATCCGGCCCTTGCTCGACAATCCGCTGGTCGATTTCGTCGGCGAGATCGGCGATGCCGACAAGGCCGCGTTCCTCGGCGGTGCGCGGGCGCTGCTTTTTCCGATCGACTGGCCAGAACCCTTCGGCCTGGTGATGATCGAGGCCATGGCCTGCGGAACGCCGGTGATCGGCTGGCGCTGCGGCTCGGTGCCCGAGGTGATCGAACAGGGCGTGAGCGGGCTCATCGTGGAGGACGAGACGCAGGCCGTCGAAGCGGTGCATGCCGCCGGCGCGCTCGACCGCCGCCGCGTGCGGCAGGCGTTCGAGAAGCGGTTCTCCGCGCAGGTGATGGCCTCCGCCTATGTCGAGCAGTACGCACGCCTGTCCGGCGGCCGCGTGCTTCCGCCCAAAGGCGAGCTCCACGCCGAGGCCGCATGAGCACGAGCGAGCACACACCCGCGACCGACCAGGCCGAGCCGGCGACTGAACGCGCGGTGCAGCATGCCTTCGTGCTGAAGGAGGGCGACACCTACTTCGTGATGGACGGGCACGGCGACGTGGGCGGCGGCGTCGACGGCCTCTTCCACCATGACACGCGCATGCTGTCGGTCTTCGTGCTGCGGCTGAACGGCGCGCGGCCTTCGCTGCTGTCCAGCGGCGTGAGCCAGGACAACGTGTTCTTCACCGCGAACCTCACCAACCGCCCGCTGCCGGTGCTCGGCTCCACGTCGATGCCGCAGGGCGTGATCCATATCGAGCGCAAGCGCTTTCTCTGGGGGGAGCGCCTCTTCGAGCGCCTGCGGCTCGTCAACTACAGCGACCAGCCCGCCGAGGCGCCGCTCGCGCTGCAGTTCGGCGCGGACTTCCGGGACATGTTCGAGGTGCGCGGCCAGCACCGCGCGCGGCGCGGCGAGTTCGGCGCGCCCGAGGTCGGCGTGCAGGGCGTGGAGCTGCGCTACGAGGGGCTCGACACGGTGCTGCGGCGGGCCTGCATCGGCTTCTCGCAGGTGCCGCAGCACCTGGACGCCGGCACCGCCAAGTTCAGCGTGCCGCTGGCGGCGCACGGCGACTGGACGCTCTACATCGAAGTGGGGCCCGAGCCCGCAATGCCGAGCCCTGAACGTTTCCGCGAGGCCGGCGTGCTCGCGCGCTGGCGCATGCGCGCGCGGCAGCGGCGCGGCGCCCGGCTGCAGAGTTCGGGCCGGCTGTTCCAGGCCTGGCTCGACCGCTCGCGCGCCGACCTCGCGCTGCTCACGACCGACCTGCCGACGGGTCCTTATCCCTATGCCGGCATCCCGTGGTTCTCGACGCCGTTCGGCCGCGACGCCATCGTGACGGCCTTCCAGACGCTGTGGATCGATCCGCGGCTGGCGAAGGGCGTGCTCGAGTTCCTCGCCGCGCGGCAGGCGCACCAGACGTCGAGCTTCCGCGACGCGGAGCCCGGAAAAATCATGCACGAGACCCGCAAGGGCGAGATGGCCGCCGTCGATGAACTGCCCTTCGGCCAGTACTACGGCGGCGTCGACACCACGCCGCTCTTCGTGGCGCTGGCGGGCGCCTATGCGCAGCGCACCGGCGACCGGGCCACCATCGACCGCATCTGGCCCGCGCTGTGCGCGGCCTGCGACTGGATGGAGCGCAACATGGCGCGCCACCCGGACGGCCTGCTGGCCTACCAGCGCGGCGAAACCAGCGGCCTCGTGAACCAGGGCTGGAAGGACAGCCACGACTCGATCTTCCATGCCGACGGCCGCACGCCCGAAGGGCCGATCGCGCTCGTTGAAGTGCAGGGCTATGCGTATGCGGCCTTCCTTGCGATGGCGACCATCGCGGAGTGGCGCGTCGATGCCGGCGCCGCGCGCTGGCGCCAGCGCGCGGCCGGCGTGCGCGCCGCGGTCGAGAACCGCTTCTGGCTCGACGACCTGCAGTTCTATGCGCTCGCCATCGACGGCCGCAACGAGCCCTGCCGCGTGCGCTCGTCCAATGCGGGGCACCTGCTGTTCACCGGCCTGCCGATCGTCGAACGCGCCATGGCGGTCGGCCGCCAGCTGCTGTCGCCGGGCTTTGCGTCGGGATGGGGCATCCGCACCCTGCCGGTCGAGGCGGTGCGCTTCAATCCGATGTCGTACCACAACGGATCGGTCTGGCCGCACGACGCCGCCTTGTGCGCGGCCGGCCTCGCGCGCTACGGCGAGCGCGAGGGCGTGGTGCGCGTGCTCGACAACCTGTTCGAGTCGGCCGCGCACTTCGGCATGCGCCTGCCCGAACTGTTCTGCGGCTTCGACCGCCAGCCCGGCGAGGCGCCGATCGCGTACCCGGTGGCCTGCCTGCCGCAGGCCTGGGCGGCGGGGTCGGCCTTCATGCTGCTGCAGGCCTGCCTCGGCCTGCAGGTCGACGGCATCCAGCGCCACGTGACCATCGTGCAGCCGCGGCTGCCGGCCGACATCGACCAGCTGCACGTGCACAAGATGCAGGTGGGCGATGCGCGCGTGGACCTGCACTTCCAGCGGCTGGAAGAGCGCATCGTGGTGGTTGCGCGATCGGTGCCCGGCGAGCCGCGGGTGGAAGTGAACCTGCAGCTGTAGCGGGTGGAGGCGGCGTGCCGGCCCGCGTCAGGCCTTGCGCCTGAACAGCGCCGACGCGCCACTGGCGCGGGCCACATCCTCGGCCGTCGCCAGCAGGGCGGGGCCGAGTTCGAGCATGCGCTCCTCGGTCAGGCGCACCAGCGGCCCCGCGATCGTGATGACGCCGATCACCGCGCCGTTGCCGACGCGCACCGGCGCGGCCATCGCGGTCATGCCCGGCGCGAACACCTCGTTGATCATCGCGAAGCCGCGCTTGCGCGCCGCGCGCAGGTAGGCGAGCAGCGCCTTGACGCTGGTGGGGGCCTTCGGGCCGAAGTCCTCGGGCTTGCCGAAGCCCTGCCTCGCCACGAGCTGCAGCGCCTGCTCGTCGCTCATGGTCGAGAGCCACGCGTGGCCTGCGGAGCTGCACGACAGGTTCACCGACAGGCCCATGTCGGGGTCGTAGCGTAGCCCGCGCATCGCGCCCTGCGCCTTGGCGACGAAGGTGAGCGCGTCGCCGTCCACCACCGCCAGCCGCACCAGTTCGCCGGCCTCGGCCGCGAGCCGGTCGAGCAGCGGCTGCGCCACGTCCACGATGCCGCTGTTGCTGAGGAAGCTCAAGCCCAGGGACACGAGCTTGATGGTGAGCATGTAGTCGCCGTGGCGCTGGTCCTGGCGCACGTAGCCGCAGCGGATCAGCTCGCCCAGCAGCCGGTGGGTGGCGCTCAGCGGCATGCCGAGTTCGGCCGAGAGCGCGGAGAGGGCGCGGCCCTCCGGGTGCCCGGCGAGATGCTCAAGCACCTTGAAGCTGCGTTCGAGGATGGCGGTCATGGGATTCGGAGGATGGGACAGCCGTGACTCTAGCTTTTGCCAAGTGTTTTCACTAGTGGAAAACATTTCCATATTCTTCATAAGATCGCGCCAGCATCACTTCATGCGGAGTTCATCTTGAGAACGCTTCATCGCTCGCTGGCCGCTGCCGGCCTGGCCCTGGCACTTGCTGTCCCGGCGCTCGCGCAGGACGTGCAGGAGCGCGTCATCCGCTTCGGCCACCTCAACAATGCGGATCATCCGGTGAGCTTCGGCGTGAAGCGCTTCGCCGAACTGCTCGCGGCCAAGAGCGGCGGCAAGATGAAGGTGCAGGAGTTCCCGGCCTCGCAGCTGGGCAACGAGATGCAGCAGCAGTCGGCGCTGCAGGGCGGCATACAGCAGATGTCGGCGCCGGCCACCACCTCGCTCGCGGGCATCGTGAAGGAGTTCGGCCTCGTCGACTTTCCGTTCGCGGTCGGCAACTTCGCACAGGCCGACGCGCTGCTCGACGGCCCGCTCGGCCAGGCGCTGATCGCCAAGCTGCCGGAAAAAGGCCTGGTCGCGCTCGGCTACTGGGACCTGGGTTTTCGCAACGTGACCAACAGCAAGCGCCCGATCACCCGGCCCGAGGACCTCGAGGGCCTGAAGATCCGCGTGATTCCGAACCCGGTGTTCCTCGAGACCTTCAAGGCCTTCAAGGCCAACCCGGTGCCGATGCCCTTCGCCGAGCTGTATGGCGCGCTCGAGTCGAAGGCGGTGGACGGGCAGGAGAATCCGTACGCGGTGATCCTGTCGAACAAGTTCTTCGAAGTGCAGAAGTTCGTGAGCGCCACCAACCACGTGTATGCCGCCAACATCGTGCTGGTCAGCAAGAAGTTCTGGGACTCGCTCAGCCCCACCGAGCAGAAGATGATGCGCGAGGCGGCCGATGAATCGCGCGGCTACCAGCGCCAGGTGAGCCGCGCCGCCGCGCAGCGAGCCGTGGGCGAGCTGCAGGCCAAGGGCGCGAAGTTCAACGAGCTCGCACCGGCCGAGCAGGCCCGCATGCGGCAGATCGTCAAGCCCGTGGTCGAGCGCTTTGCCGCCAGCTACGACCCCGCCATGGTCAAGCTCTATGGCGACGAGCTCGCGCGGATCCGCAAATGAGCACCGGCCACGGGAGTCCTCCCATGAAGATCCTCGTGCTGCACGGCCCCAACCTCAACCTGTTCGGCCGGCGCGAACCCCACATCTACGGCACCACCACCCTGGCCGAGATCGACGCGCGGCTGCAAACGCTCGCGGGCGAGCTCGGCGTGACGCTCGAAAGGATCCAGTCGAATCACGAGGGCGACCTGGTCGACTTCCTGCATGCGCACATCGACGATGCGCAGGGCGCGCTCGTCAATCCGGCCGGCCTCACGCAGCACGGCGTCTCGCTGCACGATGCGATCAAGGCGATGCCGTTTCCGGTCATCGAGGTGCATATGTCGAACATTGCCGCGCGCGAGACCTGGCGCGCGCATTCGATCATCTCGCCGGCCGTCAGGGGCACGGTGCAAGGGCTGGGTCCGTTGTCCTACCTGGCTGCGCTGCGCGCGCTGGTCGAGTTGCAGGGCACCTGAAGAAGACAGGCGCTTCTTCCGAGGCGTTCAGGTCACGCTCATCGCAAGCGGCGTGGTCTGGAACGCCAGCTGTCGCCAACGACCCTCGTGTTCGGTCCAGACCTGCATCACGCGCGAATCGATGCGCACGGTGCCGCTGCCGTCCTTGCGCACCGCGACCAGCAGCTGCCGGCCGGTCATGAGCGCGGTGCTGCCGAGCACCTGCACCTTCAGTTCGGAGCGGTCGATCTGCCGGTAGTCGACGTGCGTGCCGCCCGAGCGAAAGTAGCTTTCGTAGTCGTCCACCTGGCCCTTGGCGTGGACATGTGTGAGCGACGGATGAAGGATCTCGCGCAGCCGCGCGAAGTCGGCGCGCTTCATGGCCTCGCATCGCGCTGCCTCCAGGTCGAGAAGCAGGGCTTCGGTGCCGGTGAAAGCTTCGGTCATGCGGGTTCCTGGTGAGTGGTGGCGCTGCGATCCGGGGTGGCGCCGAGTGCCTTGCAGGCGCGCCGCATCAAGGCCTCGATGTCTTCGGCGCTGCGCGCCACGCCGTAGACCAGGTGGTCAGGCCGCACGAGCGCCGCCTTGCACTGGTAACGCTCGAACCACCCGGCAAGAATGCCGTCGGCTTCGACCAATGTCGCCACGCCGGACGATGCGGCTGCGGCATCGATGCACAGCAGCTGCGCGTCAAGGGCCGCCGCCGCTTCTCGCAAGGCCCGCAGCGCGGCCGCATCGGGCGCATGGCACAGCACGAGCAGGAAGCCGTGCGGCAGCAGGTCGTCCATCATCTGCGGCGCCGCGCCGGCCGCCATCGATCCAACGGCCTGGGGAAAGGGCGTGCCCGCGGGAAGCTCGTCGCAGTCGATCATTCCGTGGTGCACGCCGGGCAGCAGGCTCTGGCGCAGCTGTATGCGCACCTGGCCGCCTTGCTCGGCGCGCAGGCGGCGGTCGCGCTCGGCGGCGCGCACCGGATCGCGCTCGCAGATGATCTGCCCCAGGCGCTTGACGGTCGCCGTCACGGCCTCGACCTGCGGCCCACGTTCGTCGCCGTAGCTGTCGAGCAGGCTCTCGGGCGCGCGTTGCTCGAGCACCCATTGAAGTTTCCAGGCGAGGTTAACGGCATCGCGCAGGCCCTGGCACATGCCCTGGGCCAGGAAGGGCGGCATCTGGTGCGCGCTGTCACCCGCGAGCAGCACGCGGCCTTGTCGCCACTGCTCCAGCACCACTGCGTGGAAACGGTAGGTCGCCGCGCGCCAGATGCGCGCATCCGCGGGCGTGAGCCAGGGCGACAGCAGCTGCCAGATCGACTCCGCCGGCATCTCGCGCTGCTCGGCCTCGTGGGGCAGCAGCAGGAACTCCCAGCGCCGGTGGGTGCCGGGGCCGACGACGTAAGTGCAGGGCCGCGACGGATGGCAGTACTGGACATTGGTGGCGGGCAGGCGGTCGAGCTTGTCCTCGTCGACGTGCATGTCCACCACGATCCAGGGCTCGTCGAAGTCCAGGCTCTTGAGCTTGAGGCCCATCTGCTTGCGCGTGGGGCTGGTGCCGCCGTCGCAGCCGACGACATAGCGCGCGCGCAGCTGCGTCTCGCTGCCGTCGGGTCGGCGGACCCCGAGCAGCGCCTGGTCGCCGGACTGGCTCAGCTGCAGCACCTCGTGCCCGAGATGGATCGCCACGCCCGGCAGCTGGCCGACGGCTTCGCGCAGCGAGGCTTCGAGCGCAGGCTGGTTGAAGGTGTACGAGGGCGCCCAGCCGAGCGGGTAGGGCGACGGCCCCATGTCGAAGTGCTGGATGGGTTCTCCGTCGCTGCCCTGGTAGATCGTCGGGCGGTAGGGCGTCATGTGAGGCGCCAGACTGCCGGCGATGCCGATCTCCTGGAACACGCGCAGCGCCTCATGGTCCAGCGCGAAGGCGCGCGGCAGCGGGTAGATCTGCTCCGACTTGTCGAACACCGCAACGCGCAGGCCGCGCTTGCCCAGCAATGCGGCGAGTGTCGCGCCGACGGGGCCGAAGCCGATGACGGCCACGTCGACGGCTTCGGAATCTTGTTGGAACATGGTATCTTTCAAATGCGTGAACACAGAATTGTGCATAAAACATAGTTACGTGCACCAAGGGTTGTCCCCGATGGCGCCGCGCCGGCCGGTCGAAAAGAATGCATAAAACGAAATTTGTGCATCAGACAGTCCAGACAACCCCAGCAAGGAGACACCCGCTATGACGACGATGAAAGCCGCCCGACTGCACAAGGTCGGCGCCCCGATGGAAGTCGAGCAGTTGCCGATTCCGCAGCCCGCCGCCAACGACGTGCAGGTGCGGGTGCGCGCCTGCGGCATCGTGCCCAACCTGGGCAACATCCTGGCCAACTGGACGACCTGGTTTCCGGAGCTGCCGCTGCCGCCGCTGCCCGCGGTCTTCGGGCTGGACCCGGCCGGCGAGGTGACTGCGGTCGGCTCTCACGTGCATACCTGGAAGCCGGGCGACCGCGTCTACGTGAACCCGAGCCTCTACTGCGGCGGCTGCCGCGCCTGCCGCAGCGGCGATCTCATCAACTGCACGCACTACGCGTTCAGCGGCTACTTCGGCTTCTCGCAGAACTCGCTCAAGCTGTACAAGAACTATCCGTACGGCGGCCTGTGCGAATACATGATCGCGCCGCAGTACGCGCTGGTGAAGCTGCCCGACAACGTGAGCTTCAACCAGGCGGCGCGCTTCGGCTACCTGGGCACCATGTACTCCGCGATGCGCAAGGCGAAGGTCGGCCCCGGCCGCAGCGTGCTGATCAACGGCATCAGCGGCACGCTGGGCATCGGCGGTGCGCTCTTCGGACTGGCCATGGGCGCGACGCGCATCCTCGGCACCGGGCGCAACCGCGAGCTGCTCGAGCGCGTCAAGGCGCTGGCGCCCGACCGCATCGAGATCTTCTCCAATGCCGACGGCGAGGCGATCGACGCATGGGCCAAGGCGCGCACCGACGGCCTGGGCGTGGACACCTTCATCGACGCGCTGGGCCCCGGCGCACCGCATGAAACCTTCCAGCAGGGCGTGCGCGCGCTCAAGCGCGGCGGCCGCGCTTTCAACATCGGCGCCATCGCAGGCATGGTGGGCATGGACCTGCACACCATGATGGACGAGCAGCAGAGCATCGAGGGCTCGGCCTGGTTCACCGCGGGCGAGGGCCAGGACATGGCCGACATGGCCGAGGCCGGCACGCTCGATCTCTCGGTGTTCGAGCATGTGTGCTATCCGCTCGACCGCATCAACGAGGCGATCTCGGGCATCGCGAGTCGCAACGGCGGCTTCAGCAACTTCGTCATCAACCCCTGAGGCCCGCCATGAAA
>Ga0099826_10003471_pt1 | contig 10714 bp, 2 predicted proteins | sample Mtrugardesep15_FD_76830 | JGI IMG/M metagenome (GOLD analysis project Ga0099826, IMG submission 76830) | Root nodule microbial communities of legume samples collected from California, USA - M. trunc garden sep15 | ecosystem: Host-associated > Plants > Roots > Nodule | place: USA: California...
CATTTTCTGTTTGAATAAAAAAATCTATCCCCCCTTTGTATATTTTTTTATTGAACTAATATCACACTACATCACATCACTGAGGTTACAATCTTACTCTTCTCAAATGTGACTACAACAAACAGTAAGGCATAAGCCATAGCCAAAATAATGACATACATTGATATCATGATCATGACATAACAGAAAACATAAAAAAACCTATGAAAAAGTATTGCCAACACGACCACGATGCAACAAATCATGAGCAATATTATCCCTAGCTTGAACAGCAGCAACAGATCTCACACCATTCTCAGCAACCATCTCATCATCAAAAAGTTCAAAATTCCATGCAGGATCCATCTTCTCATTCCTCATTTCACAAATATTATGCAGAACACAACAAGCACCAAGAACACCAGGCAACTCCTCAATCTTCACCTCTATCCTCTTCTGCAAACAAGACCACCTTCCTTTCACCTTTGCAAACGCATCCTTACACAGCTTCTGAATATCCTCCACTTTCTCATTAAACGCGTGTTGCGTCCAAGTCAGATTCTGATGTGTATAAGGAACCAAAATTCCATCCATCAAAGGGAACCCAGAATTTCCAACAACCCAAGCATCTTTCAAATTCCCTGTCATAGCTCTTTGAAACATAACAGATTTCTCGAAAACTTGATCGTCATTATAAGAACCAGGGTAACCAAGAAAAATATCAGTGAAAACCCCTTTAGTATCAACCACACCTTGAACAGTAACTGAGTATGAAGTTTTCTGGTTCCTCTGAGTGTGCCTCTTATTGAAATAAGAATTCACATTGGACTTAGGTGCAATTATTGGAATATGTGTGGTATACATTGAACCACCAACATTTGGCATTCCAAAAAGACCCTCAAACTCTTGTTTAATCAAATTCATCTTATTTTCATCGGGCCATGTAATAAACTTTGGCATAAGAACTTTCTTAATTGCAGCACACACCTCAAGAACCAGCTTATGACAGGTGGATATACCCAAACCAAACCTCTTTGAAACCAGCCTTAAAGGATCCCCGGTGGCAAGTCTCCAGATACAAACCGCCACGCGCTGCCGCACCGGAATTGCATCCCTTAGCATGGTGTTTTTCTTTGTAACAGCGGATTCAAGTTCACTGCATATAAACTCGAACGTTGCTTTACTCATCCGGAAACATCTCCGGAACTCTTCTTCCGGAAATTCTGGACTGCTGCATTTTTGCCACCAATCTTTTGGACGTTCTTTCACCCATAACCGTCTTACTGGTCCCCCCATTGCTGAAGAACTTGGAGTGGCGGCGAGTTGTGCGTCACGACGCGGTTTCTTTCTAACTGACGATAACATCTCATCTAAATCAAAATCAATCTCAAAGCTGGAGTTGTTGTTCATTGTTGTCGTTGGTGATTGTTGTTGTTGTTGTTGTTGTTGTGGTGTTGGTGCATCAAATTGAATGAGAGTATTAATGAAGTTGTTTAAAGAATTAGTATCATTGAAGTTGTCGTTGGTGTTTTTCACATCAATCCATTGATTATGTAACTGTGATTGTGAAGAATCTTCGGGGTGATTTCTTTTATTTGTGTTTACATTTGGTTGTTCCATTTCTGGAAAAAAATGAGAATAATCTTCAAAAGAAGAAGGGAATGTGAGGGAACCAATCTCCATGTGGAAAATGAGGGCTACTTTATATTTTGTGTGAACGCTGAAGAATATTGTGTTGAGTTGAAGAAAAGAATGAGAGAAAATGAGTTTATATGAATGAAAGAAAAAAGCGTGTGAACGCGGTACTTTGACTATGACTCTATTGAAGTGAAGTGTTTTGAGAAAAGAAAAACGTGTTTATTTCTCTCTATAGTTTGGTTTGTAACTCAACGCGTTTGAGAAAAAAACGAAAAACATTGGAAATTGGGAACGAAATGTGTCAGAAGCTAACTTTGGTCAACAAAAAGAATCAACTATATGTGGAGTTAGGATTTGCCATAGCATAAATCCAAAAAAACTATTACTACTACTACTACTTGCAAGTTGCAAATAGAGCGGGTGTGTCCAAAAGCTTAGATTACTTCTCTATTTATTGGCGTAATGTTCATTAAAATAATCATATCTAATAAAAAAATCTAATTGCTAAATATACTAATATTTTGACCAACTAATTGTTGTATATTAAAAACAATAATAATTTACTATTAAAGACTAAAAATTGGATTTGAATCAATTATTAATTTTCCTTTTTCGAAAGTTATTCAATGAATGTACATGGAAGAATTTTGTTTGTTATTTTTTCCAAAAAAAAAGTTGTTATTAAAGGCTAAAAAGTTGGATTTGAATGAATTATTAATATTATTTTTTCTAAAAATACTCAATGAATGTACATGGAAGATTTTTTTTCGTTATTTTTTCCAAAAAAGAAGAATTGTTACTATTAAAGACTAAAAAGTTGGATTAGAATGAATTATTAATATTATTTTTTTCTAAAAATACTCAATGAATGTACATTGAAACTAATTCATTTTGTTAAAAATAAAATCCTTACATAGGGCTATAAGAAGAAATTTAACAGTTGATACATTTGAAAACTGTGTATACTAATTTCTCTATTAAGGAAGGCAAATGGAATATAATTCTTATGCATTTTAGTTAGAATGGTGAGATTCTTTCAACAAAAAAAAGTTTGAATGGTGAGATATTTTTCTTTTTATTAATATTGAAAAATAATTATTTTAATATTGCAATTAATGTACAAAATTGACTAAGACTACTGATGAATAAAAAAATACTCGAGTCAAATGTTTCATTAAGGCATAAAAGATACAGGATAAATACAGAAAAAAAAAATACATGACAAATAATCTTGATTGATGCGTGTAATTGGATAAAAAAGTTGAGGGGAAATTGAATAATTATTTGTCATCGGTGCAAAAAATTAACAAATATTTATAACAGATAAATATAAAAAAATGTTGAACAAATATTTGTCACTGGTACTTAAAAAAGCACATGACATGTATTTGTCAGTAATCCTCTCAAAAAAAAGGTATTTGTCAGTAATATTTATAATTAATTAATCTATTATCTAACTAAACAATTAAACTCGAATGTTAATAACTTTTACCGAATGATAAATCATTTGGGAGAACGGGTTCAATTTTTCGGTAAAACAATTATTTGTCAAACTATATTTACCAAGGTCACCTTCCTCTACAACCCGAAAGGTTACCTTAACACAAAAAAATATATCTATCTATTCTATTACCAACAAAAATATAATCATGCCTCATTGGAATTGTTTAACACTTCACCGTTTCTTTTTACCCTTTTGTATCCTTTTTCACACCAAACATTTAGGACTCATTATAGTTTTCACAATTTTATATTTTTGAGGTTTGTGAAAGTTTTTTTTTTTTTTTGAAGGAGAGGTTTGTGAAAGTTGACAACAAATATGTTACTTATAATTTATGTTGATTAATTTGATATTTTTTTGGTTACAAAATACTAATTCCAAATAATAATTATCTTCCTTCTTTAAAATAATAATAATAATTATCTTCCTAAAAACCGTAAAAGAGAATAACTACCATATTACATTATATTTAATTTACATTTATTAAAAATAATTTTAAAGATGTGCAACTACTTTTATCTTACAACGAATTTATTTGATGTGATGAAACTACATTTGTTTGAGATATTTTTTTAAAATAATCCAATAAAAAATGAAATTTGTTTCAATATTTAGGAGAAACAAATTTTATTAAATGAAATCAATCCTAGTAAAAATCATTAATAAATACATCACACTTATTATTAATATAAAAAAAAACACGGGAGAAACATTTATCACTGATAATTACAAAACATGATACAAACATTTTTTACTAAAATTTTTTTAAAAAATCATGACACATTTTTTTTCATCTAAATTTATTCAATCATGTCTGATTGAATGATCTCAAATATACTTTGGCATAGTCAAAAAATATTTCTCATTTATGAATTATACACGAGATTAATATTTATTATAAGGCATAAAAATGCGTTTTAGAAAATTAAACATTTTCAAGATTGCTTATTTTGTAAAAATAATTGTCTTAGATTTCTTATTTGTCTTAATGACATTTTAAAATTATTTTTTCATTATCATTGATTATTAATTATTATACCCTTTCAAAATTGATTTTAGGGCATTTTGGGAATTCTTATAACCATATTGACTTCTATAGTTTCTCTGTCCTTTTTATCTTCTTCTGTTTTCTTTTGTTTTATGGTCTCTCTTGTTTTTATGATTTTTTATTCGTTTCTCTATCTTTTGTTTTGTCGTGTTTTGTCTTATGAATGTCTTATGATATTTAAGTATTATATTTAATTTTATATTACATGTTTATATTTTTTTTAGAAATTTATAAGTTTTTTTATACTTTATGCCATCATGTAATTTGTTCAAAAAATAATTAAATATCGGTGACCACTATTTGTCATACCGCTATCCCACTTTTGGAGTTGGCCGTTATGTACCGCTATCCGAGATCGACTACTATGAATTATATATTTCCTTTAATTAATTTTGAAAAAGAATTATTTTAATATTACAATTAATGTACAAAATTGACTAAGACAACCATGATACCCACGTCAAGTACAGTAAATTAATGCACCAACAAAATTTTAATAAAAAGTTTATTTTAAATTAAATTATAAAATAATTCATACAAAAATTACATTTCACTCAAAATTAGTGCACATTTAAGTTATTTGACATATAAATTAACATAAATTATAAAGTTAATTATACCATTGTGTAGTTTTTGTAAAAAAAAATTATATTAGATAGTTGTATTAACGTTTGTCAATGAAGGTTGGTTTAGCTGGTAAGGAGTTGACTCACCTACAAAATCGTGGGTTCAACTCTCATTGTGAATATCAGGACTTGTTTAATGATTGATTTGTAAATACATTTTTTGTAAAAACCTTTGTATACGCTCTTTAAGCCTTAAAGCTTGTACTCACCTTGGCCAACCTACAGAGCCAAGTTCACCCAAACTAATATATAACAACAAAAAATGCAAAATTTATTAGGGACATGAACAACCATGCATGGTTGGACACATAATATGCCCCACTCTCATGTTCATGGTAAGTCTCAACAAAATACAATTTGTCTATTGAATGGATCAATTAATTGAAGAAATAATAATATCATGTTTTGTCTTTTCCTGATCATAGAAAATATTTGTCTAAAATTACCACCCAAAACCATTATTATTCCACCAAACAGTCTATATTTACTGTGAAGATCTATTTTTACCTTGAAGTCGTGCATTGATCTATTTGTTTACAAACTTTTTATTTGACTCTTCATTGTCGCCCTATCATGACCTATGTTTAAAAAGAAACTTGATGGAGTTTGACCCCTCAAATTAATCGATCCTTAAAAAAAATGGTGATTACGCAAAGAAAGACATTAAACACAAAATATAGTGAATAAACATAAGTCTAAACTTTTGTAAAAAAAAATAAAAAAACATAAGTCTAAACTTGCATATACTACGACTCACATATTGCATAATTCAAATAGTACCCATATTGGTTCATCATCCAAGTTAAATCTAATGAGTTTAGCTACTTATGATAGTAATAAACATAATCAAAGGTTTAAAGAACAATAAATATAATATAGATGAAAATTACTTGAATGGTGCATATGTCTTCGTTATGTCATAATTCAAGATCATTGCATTTGACTCAAGTTAGACTTATATAGAAAACTTTTGAACTCCATAAACGCGTGCACACATCTCTTCTCCTTGCGCACACACTCTTTAATGCGTTGAAAAAAATCTCATTAGCTCAAAAGCGTGGTGCGTTGAAAGCCTTATGCACAATACCACACCAGATATGCATGCTCCAATAGTAAATTTTCTTGTGCAGTTCAATTCTCCAACTCTCATGTAGAATAAACCTTTGACTTGATAATGAGGATTGAGTCAAAATTTCCCTAAGCTGCCTAAACTTCATTTAATCACTGTGAGCAGAAATTGTCTGGTAACATCCACTGAGCACCATCTTGATAGGATCAACAAGTTGGTTAACACTTAACACCAAAAAGACACTACACCCTACATAGTGTCTGTTTAGGGAAATATGACGCTCACAATGGCTATTTTTAATACATGACATACCTTTCCCTAACTATCAATAACTTAACTCGAAACCTCTAAAATTCCTAAAAAAAACCCTCTAAAACACTAGGATACATGTTATTCAGCTATTCTCGCAGGTGGTTTGTGTTTTATCCCGTTACTCGGTCTACATGACACCCCGCATTTGTTTCCCTTATGCACATGTGCATTGTCACTTCTAATAATGCTAGGAAAATAAAATAGTCCGTTTTGGATTTGAGCTAAAAACATGGAACACGGATCTTATAATTGAATTGACAAGTTTCATATGTGTTAGATTGGATGAGACATTCTCACCACCTTCTTCCTATCTTTGAACTAGAGAAAGATTCGTCTCACTTGTATTTAGTCGTCCTTAATTAGACAGTCTTTATTTGCCTACACGGACATTGAAGAAATCTAATTCGATTAGTAACCGCTTTATGTCAACGATTTTAACTATTTTTAAGTGTAAACAAAACCATATATAAAACACCTAAAGAAATGCAACTAAATATTTTCCTTTAAATATATGCCAACAGTATGGTGCATAAGCGAGACAAATCTTATACTTTGCACAAATTAGTTTTCACTACCAAATCAATAAATTTCATCGTAATTTCAAATGTAATATGATAAGACTTATTGATTAATGATAATAAAGACATATATGTATGATGAAATAACATTTTTACAAAACCTTGACTATAATAATAATAATATTAAAGGTTCCCGTGAGCTTAGCTCAGTTGATAGAGACATTGCATAATTTAAGTAGGGGCAATCTGACACCCTATTTTTCCACGTTTATAATGTGTGATCTTCGACCGCTGTCAAAAAAAAAATTAAGGGAAATGTGTGGCCACTGTTTAGTGTCTGTTTTCCCTGAAATTTGTGAGCCAATCAATAGTGAGGTTAAGCCTTAAGCTATGATACAAGACAAAGTGGATAGACGAGTTTGTAGTTGCTTGGTGGTGTGCCATGGCGTCTCTTCTCAAAGTATCTTGCTTTATCTCTCCGCTGCACCATAAGGTAATTTTGTAATTCACCATCTTCCGCAATCTTATATCAGTTTTTGCCATTTCTACTACTCTATCAATCAATCAATCTATTGATGATTTTTAATTTGTGATCTAATAATTAAAAAAATTTCCTTCTTCTGTTGCAGTTGAATTATGTCAGTTTTTCTCCCAAATTTAACCATGTTAGTGTAAGAAATGAGAGATGGAATGCTCCCAGCATCACAGTAAAAGCTCAGACAGCTGTTGAAGGTGATGTAATTAACAATGAATCACTCTCTTCCAATGAACAAAGCGGTATGTAACTAGTTTATATTTCATTCAGAATTTTGTGATTTGTTTAGATACACATTTATTTAATTAGTATTTAGGCACTCTTTGGACGCATATGTGTTATTCATCTAAGGAGTTATGTATAAGCTATTAACAAAACATAAAATAAAGTCAAATTTTTCTTTTAAGTTGTTTTTATAAGCTATTCAGGAGAGCTTATGAAAATAAGTTGAAAATAGCTTATAAACATGAGGTTGTCTAATATGGACCCGGTCCAAAGGCGAACCCTTCTATTTTTAGTAAATTTTAATAAAATATTACTTCTATTCTCCATGTTTATGCGACTAGATAAACTCAAATAAACCAATCATTGACGCCTTTTTTTTTTGTTGACAAAATCATAGATGCCTTATTGTAAACAAATTTATTTCCATAAACTGAAAATAGCTTATAAAAATAAGCTAGTTGAGGACCAGTGAAAATACTTGGAAGACTCTTGTTAACTGTTTTGAGAGTTGATGCTTATTTGTGCTATTATTGCTATTGCAATTTGTATAATTTTTTTTTGTATTTTTCAGATTATGGAGTTGTTAGTGTTCATCACGTCGGAATTTTATGTGAAAACCTAGAAAGATCACTTGACTTCTATCAAAACGTTCTAGGTATGCCTTTAGCTCTTTGAATCCAAACTGATATTTTTGTGTTCTAGTTAGAAGTATATTGATCGATAATAAGTAATGAATTAAATGAAATACAGGTCTGAAGATAAATGAAGCAAGGCCTCATGATAAGCTTCCATACAGGGGTACTTGGTTGTGGGTAGGGTCTGAGATGATTCACTTGATGGAACTTCCAAATCCCGACCCTTTAACTGGAAGACCTCAACATGGTGGCCGAGATCGTCACACTTGTATTGCAATCCGAGATGTTTCTAAGCTCAAAGCAATCCTTGATAAAGCTGGTATTCCTTCTCTACTTCTTTAAATTAAAATAAGCAGTAAATCTTGGATTTAGATAATTTATAATGTATAAGTTTGTATGACTATTTGGTAGTAATGATTATTCTCTCACAAACTTGTAGCACTTTTTCAGTAGCTTATAGCATTTTCTCATACACTTAATTGACATTTTTAAATATTAATTAAAATATTTGTTTGTCATTTATATTTATCACTAGATTCTATTTCTAATTTTACCAAACACTCCGAATCTGCTAATTTATTATTTATCAACCTGTTATTTACTAGTTTTAGCTGAACACTGTATTTAGTCTTTTATAGACTTTTTATCAAAGAGAATCTTAGTCTTGAGAACTATAGTGTCAGCCCTTAGAATTATAGGGATGAACAAATAATTTCCCTCTTCAAATTAAAAACACTTTAAAATGATTAATAAAATTGAAATACTTGATCACTATAGTACTCAGGGATAATTTCTATTCTAAAATAATAATGTGATAAAAAATGTTAGTTATTTCAGAGATAAAATAGATTGATCCCTACAATTTAGGAGACTAATGCATGACATACCTCGGGATTGTGGTGTTTCAGACCATGATTTGCAGGCTTATAAATGGCTGGTTTTGTTTTTCCAAAGGAGATTCTCTAATATCTATTTTATGTCATTTTCTCTGTGCTTTTTCGTATTTTGTTTGCAGGTGTCCCCTACACACTTAGTCGTTCTGGAAGACCAGCAATTTTTACTCGTGATCCCGATGCCAATGCTCTAGAGTTCACACAAATAGACGACTAATGTTTTTGGCGTCTACAAAACAAATGAAGATAGAATAAATGTACAGATGATTGTATGAAGTATATATGTAAAGGCAGAACGAAGTTGCTGAGTTTCTTTACTTACAGATAGGAGCCATGGTTCAACTCCTAGTAGCAAATGCCCTCAAGACAATATTGGAAGGCCAAATGAGAATGTTAAGACAGTGGTTGCGGATCAGTCCCATTCCAAACGCCGATCAATAAGCTCAGTGGATGGAAGACCATGTTTGCTGAAAGAAATATATAGAGCCTTGCTGGCGTGGGTGAATTGCACACCATAGTGTGATCATTATTATCCGTTTTGTATCTTCAGTACTTTCCTGATCTACTTTCTGCAAGTTTGTTATTCTGCTAGCTTGATGTATTCACGTTATACGTGCTGGAACAGTGGAACCAATGATTATGATGAATATTAAGAAGGTTTTTTCTCCCTTTAAACTTCTCCTTCTTTCCGTACTAAATTTCTTTTGGAGTCTACACACTCACTCGAAGAGCAAGAACATCATGAGCTCAAGAAGGTGTATCATTTGTGCTTTTGTCGCGAACAACTTTGACATTATGAGCACCTTTAAATTCACATTGGATGCTCAATATGTTACCCTCACTGAAATGCTCCGGGTGTAACTTATTAATAAAAGAATGTGTGGATGTAAATTAACAGATCCCATATATGAGAAATGGTTTGTAGATATTTAAATTTTGATGTCAAACATAATGTCATTTGATTTTTAAAATATGCTTAGGTTGCAGAAGATAAAATATAAAAGAGACAAACATATATGGTATTACATATTGTGTGTTTGTATTTAGTCCAGTAACTCAGTAACTAGAATATTACACTTTTTAAGTGTGAATAAAGTGAAAAGTTGTGGGTTCAAACTTACGCCTTTGTAAACGGATACCATTGTAAACGGATACCATCAAATAAACTATGTTCATGTGTATATGTTTTAATTTTCAAGGAACACAGCTAATGTACAATCTTGTTCTTCTCTAATATGAATGACTAATAAGTCACAGCTAAAATATTGAAATCATTTGGCAGAACAGAAAACATAAAACTATAGAAAAGTATTGCCAGCACGGCCACGATGCAACAAATCATGAGCAATATTATCCCTAGCTTGAACAGCAGCAACAGATCTCACACCATTCTCAGCAACCATTTCATCATCAAAAAGTTCAAAATTCCATTGAGGATCCATCTTCTCATTTCTCATCTCACAAATATTATGCAAAACACAACAAGCCCCTAAAATCTTAGGCAAATCCTCAATTTTCACCTCTGTCCTCTTCTGCAAACAGGACCACCTCCCTTTCAGCCTCGCAAATGCATCTTTAGCAACCCTCTGAATATCCTCAACTTTCTCATTAAACGCGTGCTGCGTCCAAGTAAGATTCTTCTGCGCATAAGGAGCCAAAATTTCATCCATTAAAGGGTACCCAGAATTTCCAACAACCCAAATATCTTTCAAATCTCCCTTCACAATTCTCTTAA
>Ga0099826_10003472_pt1 | contig 10714 bp, 6 predicted proteins | sample Mtrugardesep15_FD_76830 | JGI IMG/M metagenome (GOLD analysis project Ga0099826, IMG submission 76830) | Root nodule microbial communities of legume samples collected from California, USA - M. trunc garden sep15 | ecosystem: Host-associated > Plants > Roots > Nodule | place: USA: California...
AGAACCATGAACTGCATTAATTTTTTATGTTTAACTATAAAAGTAATAAATAAAATTGACTCGTGCAACAATATAATTTTGTATTCATTTTATCTTTTTTCTTTATAATTTTTTTTATTATCATTTGATTGTAATATTCTATCTCTAACAATCTAATTTGCGTTTATTGATCGACCCATAATCTTACGAATTAAATATTATTTATTGGTCTCTATTATAGTTGAGAAGACGAGTCAAAAGTCTAGTAATAATTATAGGAACATGGTTCAATTCCCTCAAACAAAAGGAACATGGTTCAAATCTCACATAGCACAGCCGTAAAATGGTCATTAGTGCACATTTATTTGTAATAATTATCTCTTCTCCAATTTATTTTTTTAAAACTACCTAAGTTTTTTTATTGCTAACTGTTTGACTATTAATTGTTATCTTTTACAGCTGTAATATAAACTAATCATTTTAATTTGATTTAAAACGTGATTTTCTCCTAAACCAAAAAAAAAAAAAACGTGATTTTCTTGATTTCTTAATATCTTATATGATTTTAAGTTGATTCAAAAACAAACTATTTAAAGGAAAATTACGGTAGTTAATTTGTTAGAAGGAATGAGATTTGTTAGTAGCTCACTAATCGCAAATTCTTTGGGGACTCACTTCAAAAACATTATAATTGGGAGATTTTGAAGTTCAAACTTTAAAAGAAAAAATTAAAACATTTAAAATGTATGTCCATTCAATAGCGCACAAGTGAAATAACTCTTGCATCGTGAACACATAAGTTTCTACTATTTGATTAACGAATCTCACCGTTAAGACTTGATTTATTGATCCAATAGTAAAATAAACACAGATGCATGGTGCATGACAATTTTACGTATGGTCACAATGCCCTAAAACATATATTATGCGAGAGAAAAATCAAATACAATCGTAGTGTTTTGTTACCTGTTGGCCATATCACTTAGTATTGCTGTTATAAGAAAGTTTGGCATTTTGATCACTGAAGGGTTTTTTCAAAGTAGTCTTTGCCAAAGGAGGAGGAGGCTTTTCCGAATAGCCCAAAGTTTTAGTTGGTTCTGAGGCTGGATTTTTCTCATTTGCAGGTGGTGTTTTAGAATTCGTATTTGCAGGAGGGCTTCCTGAATAGCCCTTCCCCAAATCATTATTTTTAATTGGACTCATTTTTGAATGGTAATACAAATATTATTCATTGAGGTACTATTTATACACTTTGTGGTGGTGGCTGCATTATACAAGCAATGTACCATGTAATTCATGGTAAATTTAAGCATTTTAGAGACAACACGAAACTCAATGTAATTGAGTTTTGAATGTCATGAGCTGAGTAAATTTAACCTTAATTCTTCTTTCTTCTTCCTTTGAATTGGGAAGGAGAAGTCATTATAAAAAACCGTAACACTAACAAGCATTTTACAATTGTTTCAGATGATATTTAAACTTTGTCCTTTGAAGTTATATTAGTCAAACTTTTATCACAGACACCTCTTGGATAAATTGCATTCTTAAATTTCATTTGACTCCCAAGTTCGTAATAATATCTATTTTTTTGCAAATACTTAGGAAATTTTCTGGTTTGTTCATAACGATTTCTCTCTTTGTTTTAATGGTGTTTATCGATTACAAGTTTTCCCATTTTGAAATGTTCATATATTTGACCAAAGAAAAAAGGAAAGATTGGAGAGATTTTGTATGCATATGTAAGAAAAAAGAATGGAAACAAATAGCCAATTTCGATACAGTATCCTTGGAATTTCACTCTTTTATTATTGAGAAATCTTAGTTTTTTTTTTAAGGGTATTGAGAAATATTAGTGATTAGTCTTTTATGGAAAAAAAATAGTTTAGTAATAGAGAAATAGAGAAATAGCAACAAGAATCGTATGATTGAGAAATTAAGAAGGTGCAAGACTTTAAGGATTTTTTTGTGGGTCAGGTTAGGATAAAGACTTGAAGGATTTTGTGAGTCAAAATGATTTAAATCAATGTTAAATTACACTGCTTCCCTTTTCTTTTCTTTTTTTGACAATCTTCTTCCCTTCATTTGATCGTATTTAGTTTACTACCAAGTTTATAGTGCAATTGTTTTTGCAAATACACAGGAAATTGTTAGCTTTGTTCATAGGGAATTTCTCTGCTTGATATTTATTTTTGTTTATTGATTAGTTAGCCATTTTGAAAAGATCAAATATTAGACAATAAAAAAGGAGTTGCAAATATTTCAATTTTTAAGTAGATATTTTAAAAAAAGAATTATATTTGAAGCTCTTTTGGGATTTTATTTTAGATTCTCATTATTTATTTTAAATTGTAAGGAACAGATTAATTGAAATTAAGACACTTAAAAGTAATTGATTTTGTTAAACTCTATAACAGAAAAGTCTATTAGTATATTTAGGGGACCATCTACTTATTTAACCCTTTTTAGTCAAATCTTCTATTAAGGGTCCATCTTCAACTATTTTGGATGGTAATTCCTTCCATTCCTACGAAATCGGTCGCTCAACTATGCATGAACTTGTGATTCTTAAAACGGTTTTCATCTTATCCCATGCTCCCATGCGACATAGATGGCACAACAAAAGGTTGCCTTGAACCAGCTGATTGTGGTGGTATTTTTAGAGATAGTAATGTTGCTATTCTAGGTTGTTTTGCTCAAAATCTAAACATATTAACTGTTTTCGATCTAGAGCTCACTGCTGTTATGCATGCAACTGTGATAGCCTCGGAAAAGAGTTAGATCGCTTTGTTTTTTTTTTTTTTAAAGAAAGTTAGATCTCTCTTTTGTTGCGAATTGACTCTTAGTTGATTTCTCTTGCTTTCAGGAATCATGATCAAGTTCCTTAGATAGGTTAAGAAACAAGTGGCTAGATTGTGTTGAGTTTATAACTAAGAATATTTGACTCATTATTTCCCATATCTTTAGAGAATAAAACCTTTCGCAAACAAGATTGCTTTCCTTTGGCTCGAGAATAATGGTTTGTTTGATGGGACTCTATCTCTTCTCGTGTTTCATATATTTTTAACTGAAATAGGTTAGGTTTCTTTGATTATCGTTTCTGTTAATACATTTCAAAGGCTCAATCAATTTAATAGGGTAAATGTTTTATCTCATTGAATTCTCTTGGTAAAAAATTTAATAGGGTAAATGTTGTTTATGACAATGATTGTTTAGTTTGGGTTTAGGCCTAATCCCCCGACCTCCAATGCTAGTATATTATTATATTCTTTCTTAGTTAATTAAATTTAAAAGGACATTATTGCCTTTATTTAAATAAAATCTTTCCGTTTTTGTTAAATTGTAATTGTAAAATCCACTATTTTACTAAGATCCACTTTCTACTCTATTTTGAAGAAGTTTTTGTTTTGATTTTCTTTACTTTCCACAGAATTTTGTCGATATCCAATAGCCACAACCACTTGCTTAAGTTTTTGTTTTTAGAAAAAGGTTCATTTACCAGAACTAAAAGTTTAATGAAGGTTTGCTTTAGATGTTACTAAAAACATTGAGAAACATATAAGTGAGATGACTTATATAGCCAACGTCTTATAGTTTTGGATGAGAATATGATGCTCAAATTATTTAAGTAGTTCGTCGAAGTCCACTCTGATGATTCCCACCAGGGACGGAACTAAGTGTTCTAATTGTGACTATACATACTTGAAGTTACACACCCGCCCCCTAATATAAGAGAAACTAGTGTTGATTTGTTATTCGATTTAGAAAAATCCACGTCCATTGAATTTAGGGTCGTGCTCCGGTCCGATTAGTAAGGTCCAAGCGAAAAACGACCCAATATAACTGCGACACATGGCTCTATTTTGTCTTTTAGCAAATGGTCATAATTTCAACCCATTTTGTCCTTTTACCTCTTTGCCCTTTCAGTAAAAGGCTAGCCAAATACTCTCTCTTGTGCCTATTACACAAAGACCCCTAGATCAATTTCTCTTTTGTGTCTATTACACAAACACCCCTAGATCAATTCATTCATTCGTTTCCCTCGAGTTCTACATTGTTCCCGCTTCTCGTATCACTGTTCATCATCGCTGCTATCTATCAATTGTAACTGTTCATCGTAGTCTAAACGAGTTCCACAACTGATTCTCCAAAACCATTCGATAGTTGTTTGTTCAAGACCATTGTCAACCATCATTCATTCAACTTCTATCTTTATTTACATTATAATCCATCAGTGAGGTATGTATGGCCTCTTTCAAACTCATTATTGTTTCATGATTTAAGTTATATTTACTTAGAATCAAGAATAGTTTTTCGCAGATAAGTTTGCAGTGTTATTTATAGGTTAAATAATTTTGAAGAATAAACAGTCGATTTTGTACCCTAACTATTAGGATCAGATAAAAGGAAGAACTTAATTGAGGAGTGAGTTGATAGTTGTTTTAGATAGTTAAATCATAGTTTATTTGATTGTCGTTTCAAAGCCTAACGGCTATGTTCTGGTCTGGGATTCTATGCTTTGATTAGGACTTAGAAAATGGACTGAATGATTTCTCAAATTTTATAGAATGAACTGATACACCGAGTTCTATTTATACACCCATAAGGCCATAACAGTTGCAACAAACTGGTAACAGAAAACAAACCCTTATTAACAAACTAACTAACTGACATGTTGAGTTAATATCACAATACAACAATTACAAACAAATGGTGAATCTTTAACAAACAAGAATCTGGTGCTGCAAATTTCCTTCCCGTGTCATATTTCCACAAGCAAAAGATCCTGCAATTATTTTGAAATGATGAATGTCTTTATGCAAAATCGAAACAATTGTGTGTTCCAAACAAATGAAAGGTAGAATTATATATAACAAATTATAAGTTTTAATAACTAAGTTTTTTTTTTTGTCTACAACTTATACTTATAGGAACATGACTCAAATCTCACATAGGACAGCTGTAAAATGGTCATTAGTGCACTTTCATATATACTAATAATTATCCCTTCTCCAATTATATATTTTTTAAACTTCCTAAGTTATTGCTAACGGTTTTACTATTAATTGTTATCTTTCAAAGCTGCAATATACCTAATCATTTTAAATTGATTCAAAACTTTATTTTCTTGATTTTAAGTTGATTCAAAAACAAACTTTTTAAAGGAAAATTTACGTTAGTTAATTTGTTAGGAGGAATGAGATTTGTTAGTAGCACATGAATCACGACTTTTTTGGGGACTAACTTCAAAAACTTTTTTTTTTATTTGAATCAGCAAATTTTATTAAAAAACAGATCCCACTCAAGACGAACAGAGACTAGTTAAACATAGAATACAAACGAAAGACGCCGTATATAGGCAGAACACCTGAAAAATAAACACCATAAAAAACCCCTACACCCAAAACACCTAGTCAAATCCTACCTGACAACACCCACCAAAATAAACATCACCACCTAAAAACAGACCCCTTCACGAAGCCACGCCTAAAAAACAAAATCCATAACCACCCATCGCCACAACTCAACCCAAAATAACCCCCTCTAAATGAAACACACCAGCCGCACCCATAAGCTGAGCTACTATTCTAAAGATCAATCATCTTCCACCACCTCACAACCTCCGGACCATCGAAAGGACACCATAAAAGCCTAAACCAAACTTGAGCCAAAGAACTGACTTCCGATCTCGAATCAAAAGCAATCGGCCCACCAGAGAATGACAGCCAAACAAAAAAGCAGCTAGACGCCAACTCCCGATCTCGAAGCAAAAGTAACTGGCCCACCAGAATCCAGCACACAAAAAGTAAGACTGCGGTGGTGCAAACATCAATCAAAAAATTTGGTGATTTTGACGTTCAAACTTTCAAAAATATTTTTTTTTTTGACGGTAACTTTCAAAAATATTTAAAACATTAAAAATGTATGTCCATTCAATAGGGCACAAGTGAAATAACTCTTGCATCTTGTACAAATAAGTTTCTACTATTTGAACAATGAATCCCACCACTAAATCAAATGATATATGATGAGACATAACTTATTGATCCAATGGTAAAAACACACATATCTACATGGTGCATAACAATTTTACTTATACTCGCAAAGCCCTAAAATATATATTATAGGAGAGAAAAATCAAATACAATCGAAGTAGTCTTTTGATCACTACTTCGATTATAAGATAGTTTTCTTACCTGTTGGCCATATCACTTAGTGTTTGCTATTATAAGACAGTTTGGCATTTTGATCACTAAAGGGCTTTTTCGAAGTAGTCTTCTTTGCCACAGGAGGAGAAGGCTTTTCCGAATAGCTTGTACCTTTCATCTGTTCTGAGACTGGATTTTTCTTATTTGCAGGAGGTTTTTTAGAATTCGTATTTGCAGGAGGGTTTCCTGAATAGCCCTTCCCCATATCATTATTTTTAATTGGACTCATTTTTGTATGGTAATACAAATATTATTCATGGAGGTATTTATACACTTTGTGCTGGTGGCTGCATTATACAAGTAATGTACCAGTGCCATGTAATTCATGGTAAATTTAAGCATTTTAGAGACAACACGAAACTGAGTGTAATGGAGTTTTGAATTTCATGAGCTGAGTCAAAATGATTTAAAATAGTGCTAAATTGCACTGTTACCCTTAATTCTTCTTTGTTTAAATTGGGAAGGAAAAGTCATTATAAAAAACCGTAACACTAACGAGCATTTTCCAACTGTTTCAGATGATATTTAAACTTTGTCTTTTGAAGTTATATTAGTCAAACTTTTATCACAGACACCTCTTGGATAAATTGCATGCTTAGGAAATTTGTCCTTTGATCTCCCAAGTTCGTAATAATATCTATTCTTTTTGCAAATACTTAGAAAATCATCTGGTTTGTTCACAAACCACTTTGAAATGTTCATATGTTGGACAATTAAAAAAAGGAAAAGACTGGAGAGATTGTGTATGCAAATGTAAGATAAAAGAATGGAAACAAATAGCTAATTTCGGTACAGTATCCTTGGAATTTCACTCTTTTATTATTAAGAAATCTGAGTTTTTTTTTTTAAGGGTATTGAGAAATATTAGTGATTAGTCTTTTATGAAAAAAATAGTTTAGTAATAAAAAATAGCAACAAGAATCGTATGATGAGATATTAAGAAGGTGCAAGACTTTAAGGATTTGTTTGTGGGTCAGGCTAGGATAAAGACCGATATGATAAAGACTTGAAGGATTTTGTGGTTAAATTACACTGCTTCCCTTTTTTTTTTTCTTTTTTAACAAACTGCATCCCTTCATTTAACCGTATTTAGTTTACTACCAAATTTACAGTGCAATTGTTTATTCAAATACGTAGGATATAGTTAGCTTTGTTCATAAGGAATTTCTCTGCTTGATATTTATTTTTGTTTATTGATTTTTTTTAACAACAAAATTTTATTAAAAGACCTGATCCTTGTACAATACGAATAAATACTGATCATCCAAAAACTACAAAACAGAGGTGCTGTATACAGGTGAAAAACCCAAAATAAACACAAAAAAGACGCCAAAACACACACCACCTAACTACGACCTACCTTCAACACCCATAACAAACAACCACCAACACCAACATCACCGCCTAAATCGAAACTCCATTGCAAACACCCATCGCTCGCTACTCACCCAAAAAACATCTAAAAACCACCCAACCCAAAGAAAACATCCCTCCAAACAAAACATCATCTTGTCATTTTGAAAAGATCAAATATTAGACAATAAAAAAGGAGTTGCAAATATTTCAATTTTAAGTAGATATTTTTAAAAAAAGATTTATATTCGAAGTTCTTTTGGGATTTTATTTTAGATTCTCATTGTGTATTTTAAATTGTAAGGAACAGATTAATTGAAAGACACTTAAAAGTAATTAATTTAGTTAACCTGGCAAATGATGATTAATTTTAACGCAAAAAAAGAAAAAAAGAAAAAAAAATTAATTTTGTTAAACTCTATACTAGAATTGTCTGTTTAATTTTGAATCCACAACTTACCCATATAACTTTTAGTAAAGTCCTCTATTAAGTGTCCTTTTTCAACTATTTTGGATAGTAATTCCTTCCATTTCTAAGAATTCGATCTATCATATGATGATCTCCAATACTTCTCTTGTTGATAACCATTCTATATATACAGTGACCTCTTTCTCAACCATGCATGAACTTGTGATTCTTAAGGCCATTTTCGTTTTAACCCATGCTCCCAAAGCTCCTCAGATTAAAGGGGTTATATGACGCCCTTCCATTGTTTCTTGGTAAAAAATTTAATAGGATAAATGTTTTTTATGCCAATGATTGTTTAGTTTGGGTTTCTGCCTAATCCCCCGACCCCAATGCTAGTATATTATATTCTTCCTTAGTTAATTAAATTTAAAAAGACATTATTGCCTTTGTTTAAATCAAATATTTCCATTTTTGTTAAATTGTTGTTGGAACACTAGTTAAATCTAGTGAGAAATTGGATAAAAAACACAATGTAAGAACTAGTGTGTGTGACTTAAAAATGTCCCACTTGGGGTATCTTTTTCCATTTTCCTTAAGGGATAGAGCTAGCGACCGACTGGCCGGGTCGGGTCGGGCTTGAGTCGTGGATTTTGGGTCAAAATGATATTTTTTTGTCACTTGAAAATGTTAAATTAATTAATTAATTATTTTATCATTATCCGAAAGCACTACGCGTAACAGATAAAGTTGTTACGACCTGACCCGATCCAAAACGCATATCCAAAATTTTCCGGATATATCCAATTAAGAAACAGAAACGTGGTTACTTGAGGATCAAGCCGACTTGATCCTCAAGTCACTCCCTTTTTTGTTACTGTGCCTGTAAAAGGTAAAAGGAGAGCTCGCCCCATTCATTTCTCACACCGAAATTCACAATTGATGCTTCATGTGCCTTTCCTCTCTTCTCCCTTCCACTTGTGTTAACGAGTCATTCTTCTGCTTTTACTCCTTTCCGTCCCTTCGATTTCGATAAGAGTGGTTATGTACCATATTCGAGTAGTTTTTAGTCGAACGATTAAACCATATTTTGAGGTGTATATTCTCGAGCTATTACATACTGTGCAGTACGTGATCATAACAATGATCTGGGCTGTTTTATCCTGGAGGCGGCACGGTTGTTAGTCTACCTTTCACAAACTTGGGTAGTACCGCGAAACGTCTTAAAGAAAGCAACATGGTCGTGACTCAACCCGGTAAATTCGTTCGGTAAATTTTTAATACGAAAACAACAATTTTAAGACGTTTCTGTAAACAACATGACTACCAACGAAATTACCGTGTCTGGAACAGCTATTGATTTCAATAAATCGTTTAAGTTTCACAACAGTCACTTCAAGCGTTGGCAAACTAAGATGTTGTCTTTTCTAACTACGAAAAAAGTTGCCCACGTCTTGAAGGAGGACATACCTGTGATACCAGTGATGTCGATTCCACAGGGATCGACTAGTAATAGTAAGACAGTAATGGATACTGATACTTTTGTTCCTACTAAAAATGCTAAGTTGGAAAGGCTTACTGCTGAATATGCTGAAAAGGTGAAACAGGCTGAAAAAGATATACTCCTCTGTAAAGAAAATGATTATCTGTGCAAGAATTTCATTTTGAACGGTCTTGCGGATCATCTGTACAATCTGCACCTTTACTGCTAAGGATGTTTGGGATGCTCTTCAGAATAAATAGAATACTAAAGAGGCTGACTCGAAAAAATTTGCTGTGAGCCGGTACCTGAACTATAAGATGACAGATGATAAGTCTGTCGAAGAACAATCACAAGAGCTTCAGAATATAGCTCATGAGATCTTTGTTGAAGGGATTCAATTACCCGAGTAGTTTCAAATTGTTGTAGTGATTGATAAACTGCCCCTTGCCTGGAAGGACTTCAAGAATGCCCTTAGACATAAAACTAAGGAGTTTCTCTTGAAAGTCTGATTACTCGACTTCGAATTGAAGAAGAGGCAAGAAAACATGAAATGAATGAAGAGGTGTTTGTTGTCTCGAAGAACAACACTAAAAAGAAATCTGTGGGTGCTGTTCTGAAGTCTAATGGCAAACAATTTAAGAATCAGAACCGCCCTACGAATAAGAATTCCAATCGGAATAAGAATGGGAACCCACAAAAGGTCCCAAGAAAACAACCACCAAAGAATGACCATGCTCAACCGTTTAATTGCTACAATTGCGGACAACCAGGTCATATGGCACGAAAGTGTAGGAACCCATCCACTAGACCGTCTCAAGCTCAGGCTCACTTGACAACAAATGAGGAGCAGCCGTATACTGCAATGATAACTGAAATCAACATGGTGGGTGGATTTGATGGTTGGTGGATAGACACTGGCACCTCTCGCCATATCTACTTTGACCGTGCTATGTTCAAGACACACACTGCCGCTGAAGATCAAAAGGTGCTGCTGGGAGATTCCCACACCACTGAAGTTGCTGGAATCGGAGATGTGGAGCTGAAGTTCACCTCCGGGAAGACTCTCATATTGAAGGATGTGATGCACACTCCTAGAATTAGGAAGAATTTAGTTTATGGTTTTTTATTAAATAAGGCTGGCTTTGAACAAGTCATAGCATCTGATATGTACTCTATTACTAAGGATGGGGTTTTTGTTAGGAAAGGGTACGCTACTGATGGCATGTTTAAATTGAATATTATGAATAAAATTTCTTCTTCTGCTTATATGTTGTGTGATTTTAATAT
>Ga0099826_10003473_pt1 | contig 10714 bp, 4 predicted proteins | sample Mtrugardesep15_FD_76830 | JGI IMG/M metagenome (GOLD analysis project Ga0099826, IMG submission 76830) | Root nodule microbial communities of legume samples collected from California, USA - M. trunc garden sep15 | ecosystem: Host-associated > Plants > Roots > Nodule | place: USA: California...
AAAAGATGAATGGAATTATTGATTGATGAGAGCATCTTGTCGCCATTTTGATTAGCTATAGTGAAAGAGAAGAAAGTAGAAGCATTTGAGCTTTTGCTTTTCCCTCTTATTGCTTGCTTTTTTTTTTCTTGTATTGATTGATTGTTTTGCTAGAATGAGTTGAGACCTAGCTATGGGGAAAGAGAAAGAAAGGCATCAACCATATTTAACCGTTGGTAGTGTGCTAAGAACTTCCACTCACAAAATAAATGCTCCTTAAATTTATTGAAAGGAATTTGAAGATTAATATTTGATTAAAACCAATCATCTTACCAAAAAAGCACTTAAATGAGTTGGTTTGAGTCTAACTTAACTAGAGGATTCAAAATCCGTTTTTGGAAATGCAGCATAAGATATTAATCTCTTTAGTTGCGTGCATAAAATATTTTATTATGTATACAATATATGATGCAAACCCATCACACATTATTTTCAAGTATAAATCATATTTATGTAGTAGCTTAGTGGTATAAAAAAAACAGGAGAAATTATAAGAAAACAACAATATGATCAAACCTTTCTTTAAAAAAAAAACAATATGATCAAACCTATACCATATCTTCTAAAGCAAATTATAAAAATGACAAAGCATAATAAAATCATTGGCACATGCTTGCTACCTTGTTGTATGCAAAAATGAATACACAGTTTGTCACACGGTGTGTATGCAAATGCAATCTGCATTTATGTACATAAATTTCATTTGCATTATGAGTGGATGGAGGGGTCACCCTAGAAAAATAAGATTCACAAATACAACAAACATTTCTTTAGGTCTAGCATGGGGGAGGAGAGCCCATAATAAAGAGATCAAGGAAAAAAAAAAAGGTGACAAGGTTCGATATATAAGAAGAATGGTATTTTCCTTCTCAAAGAAAAAGACAGAAGGCATCAACTTATAAAGCATGCTTGGCTGTGAGAAGAAGCTAATATCAGGACAGGCATGTTCCTGTTTAAGTACAATGAGAACACCCAACAGCAGATTTATTTATTTAATAATCACTGCATATTCTATTGTTTGATGGACTATAAATGATAACTAAATTAAGTCAGACTTGTAAACAGAATTGTATAATATCTATCATATATTCTTGTGATCTTCCCTTCTCTCATCAACAGACATAAAAAAAAGTTGGTATACATGACTTTTACTAAATAGTCACTCCAATCAAAAGTAATTGATATTTGTTAGAAGAATAACATACCAGTTTTTCTTTTAACCCTCCGATTTTGAGGCGAATTAGACCATAGTAACCTAAACTTCGGTCTGAAGATAAGTAGAATTTAATCATTAACCGTTCTACTACTGGTTGAAACAAGGAATTGTTTAAATATGAAATTAAATTGAATACCTAAAGTGTAAAATGATCAATCCATCGTAGATTATGATATGTACTATAAAAAAACATAGATTATGAAATGTACATTACCAGACAGACCTAAATGATGCACTATAAAGAAAATAATAGTAAACCAAACTAGTAACACACACAGAATTAAATACCCATCGATGCAAGCATTTCTACTTAAGTAATAAGGAAAATGTAATATAGTTGGCATTAGCATGTAATGTAATCATGTTTTCAAGTTCCAAAGAGGAATGGATCAATTTGACTTTGTTGACATGGTTAGCAACACTGCCAATCATAGGCACTTGAGAAAATTGACGATACCTAATTGCCATTTGTGACTTATTTTAGACTAGAAAAAACTAATGGCGCACCCACGAGACACAGTTTAAAAATTGGATAAATGAACAGGTCGAAAACAGTTTTTGTCATGAATTGCCCCATTTCGTGCTAAAATTGTCAAAACACCTAATAATAAAATAACATTGACACCTAATATTAATAAAATAATATCGTCAAAACATTTTTTTTATGGAAATAGTAGATATTGTTGGGATAGACACATTTATCCAATGCAAACTCTAAGCTTTATAGTTGTGTGTGAGTTTCAAACATTACTTACCACTACCTCTACAAACAAACAAAAAATATTGTCAAACATTTTTTTGATGGAAATAGTATCAAATATTTGGTCACTACCGGTCATACGAAGTGTTAAACGGTTAAGAACCAACACAAAAATAAAGTAAACGTAGCAGAGATGAGAATGTTGTATTGAATGTTTAGTAAGGGTAGATGATATAAGATTAGGAATAACACCATTAGAGAGGGAGTTAGGGTAACACCTATAGTAGAAAAGAAGATAGGAAATAAGTTTAGGTGGTTTAGGCATGTAGAGAGAAGACATGTAGATGATGCAGTAAGAAGAGTAGTTTAGATGGAGAAGAGTCAGATCAAAAGAGGGAAAGGAAGACCTATAAAAACTATGGTGTAATTTGATTCATATAGTCGATCTCACTTAGTGAGATAAGACATAGTTGATTGTTGTATTTGGTCACTACTAGTAGTAAGTAACTCATGCATGAAATGTTTTTTTTTTGCTATTTGCTTAAATAGATAGGAAAATTCCTAAATGGTTAAAATAAGGATTTTATAATCCATGTTTTGCTCTTTTTTTTCCGTTCAGATTTTATAATTCAAAAAAATTGGGTAAGATACATTTTGGTTTTGCAATATGAAAAACATTAAATATGCTTTGGATTATAAAATTAGAAAGGAATAAAATGGGCAAGATGTAGGGCGCAAGAGAAATCAGGAGAGTGGGAAAATAATTATCTTTAAATGAGCAGTCACTATGGGCTCATGCTTCAAAATGTAGCCCAATTATCGCATGAAAGCAATTAGGCCCAGTGCAGCACTACAATCAAGATCATCTTATGAAGATCGTATTTCTAATTTTCTTCACTTTAAGATTCATCTATTATTGCTTTGTAAAAAAATAAAAAAATAAAAAATCATTTATTGTTCTTAAAAAAAAACAAGATTCATGTATTGTTGGTCTACTTTTTTAGTAGTAAAATCTATTTGTGCTAAATCTAAATTCAAGCAACTCAAAATTTGTGCCTAAAAAAACTACCAATCGACAATTTTCTTGTAGTTACGTTGTTCCTTTTACTCCCTGTCATCCTAAATATAAAAGATGATTCTTCTTTCAGGTTTATTGAATAAATGATGTATTTAGTTCATATTATAGTATATATACATTAATTATTCAATTTATAGTATTTTTTTATGTTTGATGCTACGATACATAGGAGTAATGTTCAAGGAATCAAAGCACACAACAGAACATAAAACAGAAACAGCTTCTGTATGTCTGTCATTCATAAATGAGAGAGGACGGCTATTTCATTTATTGGGTTACCAACGTATTAGTGATAATGTTTACTACATTAATTATTTTAAAAAATAATTAATTTAAAGAGCTGCACTTTAATAAATAATTTCCTTAAAAAGAAAGTATATATATTATTGTTTTAATTTCTTTTTTATCAAATATAGTTTAAGTTTATAGAGTTCTGATGGTTAAAGTCCAAGAACAAACATACACACAACGAAAACTTGGATTGCAAGAGGCAATAACAAAAAACAAATGTAGCAATAGACAATAGTACTATTAATCTTGGTTGGATCATTTAGGATGATAGACATTTGGGAAAATTACAACTCAGACTCAGACAGAGAAGGAGCGGGAGAGCAAAAAGGTGAAACCAAAAAGAGGTGCACAATAAAATCGTTGGACAATGCAATAAAAGCTACTGAGACACAATTTAGGAAGGGAAGTAAAGAATTCCTGTCACACTTTTCTAATACGTCATTTCATGCTTTTATTACAGACAAAAATTGGAACCCCAAAGGGCCCCTCTCCTTAGGCTGTTCCCTATTCCCTTCTCCTCTTTTTCTATTTTTTATTATTTCAATTTATAATGTGTAATGTATAATTCAATTTCATAATAGTTGTTGAATATGTTCGAGTTAGAGACACATCTCATCTGAGGTCATCAAGAATATCGGCCGAACTGGAGCGACTTTCGTCAAATTGAAAGTTGAGGTGGTGGTTGCAAACACTTTAACGATTTGAGTTAATTAAAGAGTAAAGAACAAGATATTTTAGGTGGAAAGAGTGTATATGTTTTGTTGTGTGAATGATTGTATTTATATGAATCGAAAAGGAGTCATTGGAGTGTGATTGATGGAGGTGTTATTATGGACGACACTCTTCATTGCTTGAATTCGATAGCTGCTAAAAGACATTTTAAGTTATAGAAGATCCGAAGAAGAAAGATTGGTCCTATTGCTCTAGACCTTTGCAAAATGAGTCTTAAGATAATAAATAATCGTGTCTTTGACCGGTTTAGAACAACATCAAATTATTTCTTTCATTAGACAAATTAACTAACAAAAAACACATTTAAAAACTAAATTAATTAGCAAAAGACACATTTAAAAACTTTTTTTTCTTAAAAAAAAAAAGTCTTGTTAACTTTGGTTAAGGAAACAAAAAAATGAAAATTTATGCATTGAAAACATAATCTTTTACACTTTTTTAAACTTTGATTACACAAATTCTAATATACTCATACTATATTTGACTTCCTTAACTAGTGTCCCGGGGCACTAGTTAACATTTTTTTTAAAAAAAAACACATTTAAATGTGATTTCAAATTTTGGGTTTCTTTGGTTCGAATTAATTTTGACATTGATTTTTCTATTATTGGTAGGAAAATAAGAGGTAGATTTATTTACAAAGAAATGTTAACAAGTGCCCTTAGAATATTGTTTAGTATCTTTAAATGGTAAATTTGTGTTAAAGTTTATAAAATCAATATATCAAAATGTTAAATTTTTAACTTTTTTTAAAAAATAATTTTTTTAATAGAAATCTTTAAAGAGTACCCTTATAACACTCGTTAACGATGACGATGGAAAGGAGAGACAAAAGGGTGAGTAGTACAAAAAAAAAGAACAGAGAGAAAGTTGAAAATGGCCTTTCACCGGCCTTCCCCAAAACTTCCTCCACAATGCCTGCAAATACTGTCTCTATACCCTAACCAATCAATTTTCCCATTTTAGAAAACAACACACTCTCTCTCTCTCTCTCTAAAATCTCAAGTAGTGACATCAAGAAAGGGAGAGTGTGTGACTGAGTGAGTGAGAGAAGCAATTAACAACAATAACATTAGACGACGACATTATCTACTGAAAGCGGAGGAAAGACAAGAAGAAGGCTTGGCTTGACTATCATCATTTTGATTCTGTTTTGCGGTTACCAGCAATGGATGTGATGGTGGTGGACACGATGGTGATGGCGGTGGTTGTTTCATCTTCTTCCACAGTAGTACTAGCAGCATGCAATGACCCTTATACCCTTCGTCACAAACAGGTGGTTCTCTTTGCAAATCCAACAACAACAACCTCGTTGCTCATCATCATCAGACATTGACATCGTACCATTGCGTTGCGTCCATAAAGGCAGACAGGTTGAAGCCAGGCATATTATATTACTATTATATTATATAGAAATATTACTACCTTTCTTTCATTCATTCATCACCACCAACAACACTTCTTTCTTTGTTTCCCTTGTTTTTTTGTTTTTTTGTTTTTTTTTCTTTCTTGGTGGTATATCATCAGATTTGAAAGAAAGAAAACTTGTATTGAGGATTTTCTTGGTTTATTGACTTGAAGTATTGAATCCAATATAAGGAAGGGTATTTATTAACTGCAATATGTATGATTTTAGAACAAGTGGATAAGTAAGTAATTATTTTATATTTTGAGCTGTGTGAAATAATAATGTACGGGCGGGGTAGGGAAAAGGGGGAAAAAACATGGATCAAATGTGGTCCAAGAATGTCAGGGAGAAGGATTGTTGTGTTGTGGAATTGAAATTTTTGGTCACTGTTTTTTCCCCTTTATGCTGCACTGATGTAGCAGTTGCCATATGATTTGACCACTAGTGGGGCTTATTTTCTGTGACCTTATTACTATATTATTATATTTGTCTCATTAGGATTACCATAATCAACATGTTCTTTTACTTTATGAACATAATATTAGACAGTAATAAAAAATTGCAAGATCTCTCAGAAACAGAAGGTTCACGGGTATTCATTGTTTAGATTAAGTATTCGTCAATGTACATTTTGGATTTAGTACTTACTACAGTATTACCTTCAGATTTTTCTGGTCTGATTTAGTGGTCTTTAGCAGTGTTAGAGTCTTGTTTATGTTTTTATTCTGTTACACAATATACTCTATAGTGTATAGGTACAAACTTCATTGAAACAACTATTTACAATATCATGTGATTGATTTTCTGTTTTAGCAAAACAACTTATACATAGAAATTGACATTACCACCTCTCAGAATTAATTTGCATTTTGTCATAATGTTTGAACATCTATTATCAAACAAGGGTCGGTCTTCCTAGATTATTGGAGACAGGGTGAAATTTCCTACAGTTAATTACTTACAGTTTTCAATTTTTAGTTCTTGTGTACACTCCTAAAGTTCTTTTCCTTTCATTTTCAATTTTCTTAACTATAATATGTCTTCTTGTAGCAATCTACCACACTTAAAAGATATGCAGTTTGTCTCGTTCTTAACTCTGTCATCTTGACCCACAAATTGTTTGTCTTCATTTTAGACTGTTAGTTCTTGTGCGCATGTTAGGTGAGTTGGTTGTGGTTTGTTTTATTATTGTTAAGGCAAGGAAAGAGATATTTCCAGTTTTCCACAATAAACTTTATGACTTTCTATTATGTTTGGAGGTTTTGTCAAGTGTACACAAGTAAACAAGTAAATAAGTAATGCATCACGCATAAATTTATTTCATATCATTGGATCAATAAGTTATATCATATCATATTTGATTTAATGGTAAGACTTTTTGATCCAATAACAGAACCAAACTTGTATATAATGTACGCCTTGTTTCACATATGCACCATGTTCAGAATATTGCATTGGATAAATGCCAAAAAAATCATGGGATGTGCGTTGGATAAATGCTTCTATATAAAAAAGTTTTGTAAAAAAAGAGATAAGAAAACGTGAGCAGAGGTATCACCAAAAAATACGAAATCAAAACAATTTTTTAACATGAGATATTATTTTTACACAATTGTCTTTTAAAATAGGATATTATTTGTCTTTTTATTTCTTCTAGTCCTTTCATGATTAGCTAAGTCATACAGTCTCTTAAGCACAACTCAAATCAAAGTGAAATGTTAATTGTTTTGTTAGGTTTCTCTTTATCAGGACTTGAACTCTGAATTTTTATATCCTCAATTCCCTAATCATTTTGCTTAAACTAGTTGAGCTATTCCAACCCTCATGCAATATAAACACCTGACTATCAACTTTTTCTCATGGGAAAATAAGAATTATCCTAACAAAATACATAAATCCCATCGTGAGAAGGACTATAAGATATCAAATTACTATGTTTGTTGATGGGTAGCGCTTTAACATATCTTTGAATAAGGCACTAGATTGGAAGAGTGAAATATATAGGTCGAAAACAATTTAAATTTTTTACCAACAACAAAAGAGATTAAGGAGTACGAGTCCCTTATCATCATGTAATCACACCTAGACTGATTTAGAATAAGATGTATTTGTCAATACTGAGAGACTTGCATATGTCTATAGAACATGATGCATAAATAATTAAGTATTTGTCAATGTACATTAATATCTTGAAGATCCTTCCCTAGTGACAAAATGTTTAAAACTTTTCTAATTTCCATCACGCACAACATGGATTCCCACTTTAGTATATGGTTTCATGTTCATAGTGATTAAGATTCAGAAAAGATAAATGTGTGCATATGTTTTAGTATATCCCTTGTAAACCAAATTTCAGCTGTCAGAATTCAAATACTCAAATAACTAACATATATTGAGAACAAAACTAACATATATTTGAAAAATTGTTGATATTCTCATAGCAATCTCTCAACTTCATCATTGTTTGGCCTTCCTGCCCACATATTCCAAGGTAAACATCTGTTATTTCGATCATTGATACAATTTAGTATAAGAAACATTTTCAGTTGCAGCAATTGCAAATTAAATATAGCAGATAAACATAATTCTTTAAGAAGATAGTCAGTTCATGTTGAATCCTATGCTTAACATAATGAGACTACTTTTTCAAGTAACATAATTGTAAGTTTATCATGTTTGTGACCTCTTTCAGTTTTCTTTCCATAATTTCTATGTAATTTACTTATGATGTCTTATTTAGAATCTAAGACCCACAAATTATATTTTGAAAGCAGACTAATTGGTAACAAAGCAAAATCTATTTCAGACTAAAGTTTTCAATGAGGGAAATTCATTTTTTTGGCACCCTGACAGGTTAAATGTGAAACTGTGGCATAACACATAAACAAAGTAGTTGCTGATATCAATGATTTGTCATAATGAGAAACTAAAGGCAAGGCAAAACAAATAAAATTGTGACAATAGAAACAAGTTGTGTACATCTACGAAAAATAGAACATTACTTATCATAAAAAGTGACAAACATGACCTAGATAGAAACTAATCCATATTAAGTAAATACACTGTCATCTTTCCGAGTAAGTGGAAAAATAAATTTTGGCAAGTCGATACAACATACACATACACATAATATTTTTGTGCAAAGTCATGAAGCAGGAAACATCAGTGTGACTATATTTATTATGAAATTGTATTAGTTTTACGGAGAAAACGAAAAGGACAAACTCCATAGTAAAGATATATAATAATGAGTTTTAATTTTCTTTGGGAAAACACTAAAAAATGGTTTGAAGTTCTTCAATAACAGAGCTTAACCACACAAAAATGTCAATGACAATTGACACAATGTGAACATAACACACAACTCATATTTTGACTTTCTTCAAATAGTGGAATAGAGACAAAGGAAACCGAAATTCAAAAATCAAGTATAAGAAGCAATCCATACCAGAAGTTGTCTTCCCAAACTTCAGATTAATGCCTACAATTAATTTTCTGCACAAAAAATATATGAATATGATTTAAACGAAACAATAGTTGATAAAAGTGAGTTCGGAAGAAGAAAAAAGGGTTGTGGTAAGGAGATAAAAGAAGACTGAAATCCAAAGTTGTGAAAAAGAAACACCTCTATCAGTTCAGCAGAGACAAAAACTTCAGCAGAGGAGAGAAGAAAAAGGCTTAAGTTAAGTAAGCTCAATAGGCTTAAGTGTATTTTCAAGTAATTTTAAAGCAATCAATGAATAGAACTTAACATGACTTTTAGCATGAGTGTACTGATACCATTAAATGAAAACCATGAATTTATTTTATAACCTAAAGGTTAATTTGATCATGAAGGTTGGATTAGAATAAGGAATGTATTTGAAATTTCAATATGAGATATTGAATTTATTCTATAGTTAATTTTAACAAGAAATTCTTCTACTTAACCATCAGAGAGCTTGTAAAACGAAGGTATCTGTCATTTTGTTGAAGGCTTTGTTTCTCCATCAAATTATTATTTTCTTTGATCCAAAGAAATAATCTAGCTTAACATTAGAGCATCACTTGAGTTGTTATTTTAACATTACTTCCAAGCACTAACAACAAATGAAACTAAAATTATGTACACACAAACATTATATGTATATTCTAAAACTAAAACCACAAAACATCCCTACATGAATGAAACTAACCACTGTTCCCTAAAAGAACGAAATCACTGACAAATCACAGGACATAACTTAGGTAATTCTAATATTTAAGTCTTTCATCAGTTATATAAGAAAATTTTAAAACAAATTTCATGAAGCTAACTTACAAAAATGACTGATTTTCTAAGCGAAACTAAACCCACAGGACCGCGAGAATAAGGATCAATCTCTCATCTGACTTCTTCAATAATTTATAAATAGACTACTAATCAGTTTATTCAACAAGGCTCCAAAATTGTTGAACATCGAAACTAGTAGATCAGAATAAATGTATTAGAACCAAGATGCAACATGTGCTACTTACAATATTAATTTATGTCGGTAGATTGGATCTTCAAGGGGCAAGTACTTAAGCAGAAAATTTGACTTGTTTTCAAGTGATTTGATTGCTTTTATATACCTATGGGTATGAAAAAGTTTAGACAATATTTTCTCAAGTATCTAAGGAATTGTAGAGGATAATCAATAACTCATTTTGTAGAATAATATCAACACTAAACCATATAAAAATATTCAGAGCTTGCAGAGTTGAATCAAATTAGAAATCAAGCTTAACTGCTGAATTGTATTCTTTCAGATTCTAACCAAAGAAACGGCCATATCCGTCATCCGTGAATATGTACTGAATCCAGTGGTTAATTAATTAGTTCAGTTGGGCCAATTATGTTTGGGATTTCTAATCACATGTATGTCTACACTACCTCTTATTCTCTTACATATATAATTAAAAAAAAAAACAGAAAACTCTTAAGCATGTAAGAAAAAAGGTAAATAAACCGCTAGTTGCTGGTCTAAAGTGGAATATATAATCCACATGACCACATGTTAAATTATGGCAGGGCAGAGCAGGAACATAAAGTATATAATGGCTGTGTAAGTTTTGTCCAAAAAGAAATAACATATAGTTGGATATCAAAAGTTGATAGAAACCACGGAAAACTAAGAAAAGTAACAACAGAGAAAAGTGTAAAACTCGTGTTGCCAATGAATTATTTAAGTTATATAATTCAAGGCAAAGCGAACAAAAGCAAAACAATTTAAAACTGCATATAGCCCC
>Ga0099826_10003474_pt1 | contig 10714 bp, 8 predicted proteins | sample Mtrugardesep15_FD_76830 | JGI IMG/M metagenome (GOLD analysis project Ga0099826, IMG submission 76830) | Root nodule microbial communities of legume samples collected from California, USA - M. trunc garden sep15 | ecosystem: Host-associated > Plants > Roots > Nodule | place: USA: California...
AAGAAGAAGAAGAAGAAGAAGAAGATCATCACTAACTTTTGAAAGCTTCAATTAAATTCACAAAAATGAAGATATCCTTGCAGAATTATCCCAATTCCAAAGCAGAAACAAGAAGAAGAAGAAGAACGGTGGTATTCACATGGCTTTGTGTGTGTGTTTTCGCAGCTTCAATTATAGTAGTAGCAGAAGCAGAGTGGTTCAAACCGTTCAACGTCACCTACGATCATCGTGCTCTCATCATCGACGGTCACCGTCGCATGCTCATCTCCGCCGGCATTCACTATCCCCGCGCCACTCCCGAGGTCTTTTCTTAATACTCATCAATTAATATTATATCTAATTTTCTTCATTCCTAAAACATAGGAATCAAATCTATCACTTGAATACTACAGTAACTGATAAAACAGGAACATGTTTGGATCATTTCTCAGAGACTACTTCTTTCCATAAGAAATAAATATAACAACCATTCAATGTCTTTAGCTGCCAACTGGCAATTTAAGCTTTTCAAATTGTGTGTTTATGTAATCAATATTATCAAATTTGTGATGTTAACTTTCTACAATTCAATTTACTTTCTTATCTTATGTATTTCATGTCATTTTAGATGTGGCCTGATCTCATAGCAAAGGCCAAGGAAGGTGGTGTAGATGTAATCGAAACTTATGTGTTTTGGAATGGCCACGAGCCTGTTAAAGGACAGGTCAAAATTTATATTTCTCCTTGCTATCTTGCGTGCTTCAACCGAATAGAATTTTCTTTATTTAATTGTAATATGCTTGAACATCTGCAGTATAATTTTGAAGGGAGATACGATCTCGTGAAGTTTGCAAAGTTAGTTGCATCCAATGGACTCTATTTCTTTCTCCGTATAGGCCCTTATGCATGTGCTGAATGGAACTTCGGGTCTCTCTCTACCTTTACTCATTATTATCTTACAATTTCTCATTGCTTAAGTTTGACATTTCCATTTAGATAAACAACTTTAAGAACATGCCTTGTATTCTTTGGTGACTATCTGATTATGCTCATTATATAGAATTATTAATTAATCACACTTCTAAGAGAGAAAAAGCCTTACTTGTGTTCCAAGCCTCACGAGGACTAATTTGGCCGTATTTACAGTAGATGCAGGATTTCATAAGCCTTTTTTTTGTTTTTGTTTATTTATGTATGTCCAATTGAATGGTAGTCAAATTGTTGGTTTTAGATTATAAATTATTGATCAAAATAAGTGTTAAAATACAACGATAATTCCAACTTAGTGGAAAATAAAATAAAATGGATGTGGATTACTACATATCATTGCATCAGCACAATGAGTTGTGCAAGTTGTGCATTAACTCTTGTGGAGTCGTCCTGCCTTGTTTTAGTTTTATAGTTGTAATGAACCGACTGATGTTGAAAAATCAGCTGCCATACTCTTTTTTAATTGCGAAAATCAATTTTAAGTTCATTCTTCATTGGAAAAGGATTAAATGGTCGCATTTTGGAAAAAAGGCTTTTTTTAAAAAAAAAAAAAACTGAAATCAAAGTAATTCCTACTCTGATGGAACCATAAACTACAAGCTAGTTTATGTGACAAATACTTGTAGTTTTAGATCTATCTTATTTCTCTATTTTGGCTTTCAGCTGCACTCCTAGTTTCATCTGTTTCTTTTATCATGTTTATGTTTTAGTTGTTCAGTTTTTTCAGCTTTTAAGGTTATCTTATCCTCATCTGTGGTTTGCTTATTTCTCTCTAGTAATGATTATTTTTCTGTAAAAGATAGAGAAATATTTCAAAATTCATTCATTGATTTGCGAACTATGTTTGCAGTGGTTTCCCAGTGTGGTTGCGTGATATCCCTGGTATTGAATTTCGAACAAATAATGCACCTTTCAAGGTAGAAATTCTTTGCTGGTTGACATTTGCTTCTTTTATTTATTTAACAGACATGTAGCATTTATTTTATTTTTTCTCCTTCTGTATTTGTGATAAAAAAATTATTCAGTGTTACGAGTTTTAGATTATGATTGACTAGGCAAGTGCTTTTCTTTTTCTTTTTTTGGTTTGAACTCGTCATTTGATAACACGATGCAGTACATTGAATAGCTGTATGTAAATTGGCTGTAGTATTAAATCTTTTAAGTGGATATTGTTTTTTTAATTGGAATTGGAATGGATTGCCTTAAAATGGTTTTGATTCACTTTTGTTTTGTCAAAACCTAGGAGGAAATGGAGCGGTTTGTTTCCAAGGTGGTGAATCTTATGAGAGAGGAAATGCTGTTTTCTTGGCAAGGTGGACCTATAATTTTGTTACAGGTTAGAAGAGAGTATGGAGTTAGGATTTTATGTGGATAATTTGATTTTTTTTATTCGTAATTTGAAGAATATTGATAGTCCAATTGGTGTATCCTTGGACCTATAATTTGATTTTGTTATGTAATTAGCATTTGCAAGTGTTGAACTTGATGCTTCCCTGAGTAGAATGCAGTGTTTGACCAGATGCGTGACTGAATTTTATCAGATTGAGAATGAATACGGGAACCTTGAGAGCTCCTATGGCAATGAAGGCAAAGAGTACGTTAAATGGGCGGCTAGCATGGCTCTAAGTCTTGGTGCTGGTGTTCCATGGGTCATGTGCAAGCAACCTGATGCTCCATATGATATTGTAAACTATATTCTCTTCCACTAGCGAAAAGAACTGTGATTTAGCTCTAATCAAAATAAAAACAAATATGTTCAGGTCTCTATCTTTTATTATGAAAAATAGAAAAAAGGGAAACAGTTAAAATATATCCTATCTAGAATAACTAATGATTAAATTTGTTAGTTAAATCAATATTATTATTAATCATAGATTGTATTGTTGTCCACAGATTGATACATGCAATGCATACTACTGTGATGGATTTAAACCAAACTCTCGTAACAAACCAACTTTCTGGACAGAGAACTGGGATGGATGGTATGAACAAACACGTTGTTCAAGGGAATTAACTTTTAATATGGATGTTTGTCAATAGTGGCCAGCGGCTTCTGTTGCAGACCGTATTAGTGTACTGGCCATCAATAGTCACTGTTACCTCTTTCTTGAAACCCTAGCTTTAACCATGTATATTTCTTTGCAAAGTTGAACTTTTACTCTGCTTTCTTTGCCAAAGTTGCTGCTTCCTGATCTACCTCTGTAGCATTTTACGGGGCTAGCGGCTCTGTGCTATGTTCTGCCATTGCCTACTTTGCTCTTATGTGATGCAGATGTCAGTAATTTAGAGAATTATTATGTAGTTTAAAAAATATTATGATATCAGGAAGGTATTTACTCATGATTATATAGTGAGTGGAAGTAGTATACAAGGTTAAGAATCAATGTTATGTATAAACAGTTCATATAGTGTGTCTATATATTTTTGTTTCGTGCCTGTGTGTGTGGAAGTGCATGCACACTTTGTGTGTTGAACTCTTGATAATCAATAGAAGGTAAAAGAAGTATAATGCTCACAAGTTATTTGGCTGTGTGGTGATCAATATTTTCTTTGCTTCCTGTTGATTTTTGAAGGTATACACAGTGGGGTGAAAGATTGCCTCATAGACCTGTTGAAGACCTTGCATTTGCCGTTGCTCGTTTTTTCCAGCGTGGAGGAAGTCTTCAAAATTATTATATGGTATGATAGTTGATTAATTTTTTTTATTTAGATTATAAGTTCATTTTTTGCTTCTTGACTAGTGTTATGAATGGCAGATTCTCACGGCCGGCCAAAATCCGCCATATAAATATGGTTTGCGATCTGTGGTGGATATGATTGGCGCTGTGGCCTGTGGTAGCCGGCACAGATCTGCCATGCCATATTCACCATGGTGCCACCATGGCAAACTTTACAAAACTGTTCTTTACTTCTCTAAGCTAATAGTTATCTATCTCGTGGAGGATTCTTGTCCAATATTTGTATTAGAGGGTTTTGCTACATTGAAGTTTTTTTTATCACTTTTTGTTCTTTATTAGGAATGGACATTTTTTCGTTCGCATAAAATTGACATTTTTTTTTGGATTTTGATTTGTTTAAATTTTATTTGTTTTTAGTCTATTAATAGAAATAGTGTTTCTATTCTATCACAAGGGATTAAAAATACACCCTTTTTGTTTCTTTAAGGACTAGAAATAAAATTTTAATATGGAGTAAAATAAAATTCACTAATTTTGTAAAAAACAAATACATATTTAACTTTTAATATTGAAGATGCGAAAGGCCATTATGGTAATAGAGGCATAAGCAAAAAAAGTTAGAGGCTATTTTGGGACCTAATTCAACTCCCCACAAAACCGGCTTATAAAGTGGGTTTTCCCACCGCTTTTAACCACATTGTTCAGGCCATATCATTATCCAACGTGGAGCTAAAAAAGAACCATTACCCATTTTAAAACGACCGGTAAAGGAATGTATCTCAAACATTACTTTTGGTGTTTATTTCATTGATGCTTTAACCGTATTTTTTTTCCATCCTAGAGGATGTTGTATCTTCTGTTTTGACTTTCATCTATCATCCATAGTGATTTTAATTTATTTTAAATGACTGATAAATATGTGCTCATTGTAGTGATGTCTTTGAGTCACTGTGTTTCAATTTGAGATTTAAACATATATATGTTATACTGGGTTTATCTATATCCACTTAATAATTTGGTTCTTGTGGATATATGAGTTATATGTGGCCTGCATCTTAACAGGTCTTTTTATGTTACAGTATTTTGGTGGTACAAATTTTGGCCGTACTGCAGGGGGACCCTTGCAAATTACAAGTTACGATTATGATGCTCCAATTGATGAGTATGGTACGTAAAAGTATAACAAAGGACTGTGTTACTGAGATGGTTGTTAATTTTGGGATTCATATGACTGTTGACATGGCTGATGACAATCAGTTGATTAACCTTGTTTTTCTAGGTCTGCTGAATGAGCCAAAATGGGGTCACTTGAAAGATTTACATGCGGCTTTAAAGCTTTGTGAGCCTGCTCTAGTGGCCGCTGACTCACCAACACATATAAAGCTGGGTTCAAAGCAGGAGGTTTGAGCCAAGCCTGAAATAGTTATTAACCTATTATTTTATTTTATTTTAGTGAATGCAAATGTCATGGAGGAAATGATAAGGTTTGAGCCAAGCCTGAAATAGTTATTAACCTATTAGTAGTTCTGATACCATGTTGAAGTTATAAGGTTTTAGATAAAGAAGGAAGAAAAAAAAAATGAAGACTTTGAATTGTGAATATAACTTAATATGATTGATGAGTATAATTTAAGACAAGACTAAGTACTAATCCACATTGATACTAATACAATACTTCAAACCCTAATTAAGTAGAAAAACAAATCATGATGTTTACAAAGAAACATGGAAACTAATCTTAAGAGATAATAAGGTAGTCTAGGATGCTCTAAGATAAGAACTAAGAAGCTAATTCTACGAGTTAAATGGGTGACATTTTTTTTTTGCTGAATAACTTTTGTACATCAATTTCAGGCACATGTATACCAGGCAAATGTCCACCATGAAGGATTGAACTTGTCTCTATCTCAAATCTCTAACAAATGCTCAGCGTTCCTTGCCAACATTGATGAACGTAAAGCAGCGATTGTGACCTTTCGTGGTCAGACATACACTATACCACCATGGTCTGTGAGCATATTGCCAGATTGCAGGAGTACGATTTTCAATACTGCTAAGGTTAGTTTATGCCGGGTGTATTTTTGGTGCTTCAAGAAGTTTTGCATAACATCATTTTATGTCTCACATATATATAAACCTAGTAATCTATCAGTCTCTCCGTCTCTCTCCCTCTCTGTGGGCACCATCTTGATGAATTTTAGAGTGGTTCGGCAGTACCCTTGATGTCATGAATTACAGTTTTACCTTGTTGGAAGTATGATTAGGATCTTTGTAGTTATTGTATTTGTACGGTTTATTTTTACGATATTGTATCATAAAAATAGAAGTAGAATATCATGTATTTATTGCATTAAGGCTATATAAACGAACTCTGTGTGGGTGGCCAGTAACATATCTAGGATAAGCACTGATACAAAGCCTAATTAAAAAGGAAAAGTTAGCTTATGAGTGAGGGTTTCTCCCTCCTTATAACTAATAATTGGCCATATTACTAGTCAATTGGGATCTCCACCAATTTTATCTTGTGGTTGTCTATAACCTTCTTTACATTTTCACAGGTTGGAGCACAGACTTCAGTCAAACTGGTAGGGTCTGATTTGCCACTCACATCTAATCTTTTGCTAGCCCAGCAATCGATACACCACAATGTCATCTCCCATATCTCAAAGTCTTGGATGACTATAAAAGAGCAGATCAATATATGGAGTAACAGCAGTTTCACTGCAGAAGGTATATGGGAGCACTTAAATGTAACAAAAGATCAATCTGACTATCTTTGGTATTCAACCAGGTAATGGTGCACTCCTGAATACTCTGCTGTGGGCATCATTTGCTTTACAGAGCATATTATACATTTTGTTTCTGACATATGCGCGTGTACACGCTTTACTGTAAAAAAAAAGACAAAATTCCTGTTTTTCTTGTTATTGGTAGCTCTAGTTTGAAGGATCAATTTTTTAAAGTTTAAGCTTTTCGGTAAAAAGTAACGCAGACTTGAAGTGCTGACAATACACAATCCCACACCACTGCTGCTTAAATTCAACTTTTCTAATAGGATGGGGGAAACAAAGATTAGACTCTTAAGTTAACAACTTGGTTTCTTACTTTGTAACAACCAAATTTTGGAAGAGCTTACGGTTGTTGAAGGCTTGTGAATGATTTTATACCTAACAAGGGGAAAAGAATACAAGAAATAATACATATAACAAGATAACGATGATCCATCATTGCAAAATTAAGAATAAAAGATATTGGATGCATAAATTGACGCCAAAACTGAAGAGCTCTCATTTATTCCCATTGTATATCTTCCAAAGGGGTTTCCTCGAAGAAACCATGTTCTGAATTTCATAAAGATGCAATTGATTTTTTTCCTTGAGAGTTTGGTCAAATATTAATTCAATAATTGTCTGATTCCATTTCCATTTATTTGTGTACAAAATGCAGAATATATGTTTCAGATGGTGATATCTTGTTTTGGAAAGAAAATGCTGCTCATCCAAAACTTGCTATAGACAGTGTCCGTGACATACTACGTGTATTTGTAAATGGCCAACTTATAGGTAATTAATTATTTTGGTACTGAAAATAATATGCTTTACGTGAAGATGAGTTTTTTTTATTCCTTAAATTAATGGAAGTTATATTGTGAATAATGCACTTTCTTTTGTAGTTTCCCTTGCAAGACTCTTTATTGAATATAGAGAGGAAAGGAAATAAGAGAGAATTTTCTTCTGGTAAAAATATTAGATTGAAACTGATATTAGATTGAATCTGATATTAATCGATTCATATACTGCATAAATAAGATATATTATTGATACTGAGACAACATGCTCAAAGTAACAGAACTATAACTAACAACTACTAACCAACTAGTCTGCTAATAACTGATTGTCAGTTATATCTGCTGAACTAACCGACTAGAAAGTCCTGGAACACTTCTAGGTTTTCATGATCTTACACTATTATCCCCTCAGAAAACCTAAAGTGGTTGAGAAGTGTGAGCATCAAGCTTCTTGACAGAAAGAATAGCGCGACGGTGTATGAGCGAGTGGATGGTGGCGGGGTCATGCCGATCTGACATCAGTGAATCCATTGGGACAGTTGTTGCCGATACGACTAGGGTTTTTGCACATATTTATCAGGCCCAATGGTCGTAACTCCTGAGTTCTGATACCAACTTGAAATAAGAGAGGATAATAGATAAAACTGTATTTTTTGATAAATTGATTAGGTAAAAATGTACTCAAATATATCAATCCAAGGATAGGCTAAAATTAAGGAAATGATTAAGCTAAATCTAAAGATACGATCCTAAAAATAAGTTATCATCATAGATATAAATCAAATCTCCAAATGAAATATCCTACCATATCTCCATAATCTACATCATACCTCAACAGTTCTTTCATCTATGCAACCAATCCCCATCTGTTCGGAAAAGGATCTGGTTAACATCGACTTACATTTTAAATGCATTTCTTTTCTTCTTCCTCTCACCAATGGGATTTGAGATAACTACTGCTTAAATTTTGCATGCTTTTCATTTTGTCCTCGCCTCTTGGCTTGTGTTTTAGATAACTCTACGTACATTTTTATATGCATCTCACATTTTCAATGTACCATGTCAGTGAAGCTTAATTGGTATCATCTAATATCCTGATTAAGATTTGCCTATAAATTTTAGTTTTGAAAGATTTTTTCTTTTTAATATTCATTCACTTAGGTGATTCTAGTTGACATTTTGTAATCAATGAATACTAAGGTTAATGTTGTGACGCACAATGGGTACTTTTTTTTCCCCCCGAATGGAAGCATCAATAATATCATAATTGTTATGCTTTAGAAGTATAATCTTTATTTTTCTCTCTATATATTCATGTAATTCCATTTCTTTCCAAGTGAAGGTAATGTTGTTGGCCATTGGGTCAAGGCGGTCCAGACTCTTCAATTTCAGCCAGGCTACAATGATTTAACACTGTTATCTCAAACAGTAGGCTTGCAGGTGAAAATATATACCGTTCTTCTTTGACCTTTGTGTGTAAGTTTGCAGAGTAGGTAATAACCGAGTTTGGTGTAAGATTTCATAATTTATACACTTGCATTTGTATAACTTCACATGAATGGAGTGCTAAGATTTATGGAGTGCTAAGTAATTCGTGATTAGTAGACAATAGAAAATTATGAACACTTTATGTATATTGGGAGCTTTTAATTTGACACTGGATTTTTTAATAAAAAATTCCCTATAATATGTGTTTGATGATGTGAGAATGATTTTGTTGTCACCAATGTAAATTAGTGGTAGAGATTTACATGTTAGCTTAATTGTCTATTAGAAGATTATCCAATATTGAAAGGATGAGAATGGATTGTCCAATGTGTACACATAAATATGTATATCATATTCCATTCCACCTGTATTTTTATTTTGCCTTCTTTCTCTATTTTCTGCAACTTACTCTTGTATCAAACAACTGAGGGATAATGTTTACTCACTTTACTATATTCTATTTTAAACAATGTTACAGAATTACGGTGCCTTCATTGAGAAAGATGGAGCAGGAATAAGAGGTACAATCAAGATCACTGGATTTGAAAATGGGCACATAGATCTTTCAAAATCATTATGGACCTACCAGGTCTGTATATATGTCATTATGGACCTACGAGTATTGTATGTATTTTTATTTTTGTGTGTATTTGCATATGTGTGTGTATGTATTGTATGTGTATTCTACAATGCTGATCTTCGCTTCTGGTTTTCTAATGCATTAACCTTTATAAATGATATAGTTTGGTGATAAATAACATATCATTTGATAAAAAAAGAACTTCTATTGATGTAAACAAGACTTGCAAAAGAAGGTAGAATGAGGGAAATATTGGTACTAACTGTTAAATTTTGAGCTATTCAGGAAGTCATAGTTTAGGTCTGCTGGTCTTAGCATCTCTTAATATAATAGATTAAGATAATATTCTCTAGCATAGAAATGGCTTTTGAATCTTGGCCTCTGGTTATGTGTCCTTGTATCATTAGGTCAAGTTGTCTGTTTGAGGTTTAGTATGTCTTAAAGAATTTTCATTGTCATGGTAATATTCGGGCACACATTTGAATTTCTCAATTGTTTTCAGTTTTTTGGAAATCTTTGTTCAACTTGGAGTTCGTCACTTTATTTCTGTTGAGCTTAAAATGCTGCTTTAGTGATGTGTTTGCTTGTTATATCTTGGTTTCATTATCTTCGTTCTAAGTTAATTTCCTTGTTCTATAATTTTCATCCTAATGCTATAAAATTTTGTACTCGTGCGATCTTTCATTTTACACCTTTCTTAGGTCATAGTAATTTTAAAATACTAACTCCAGTATATTCATGTTTATCCTAGGTTGGGCTTCAAGGTGAATTTTTGAAATTTTACAATGAAGAGAGTGAAAATGCAGGATGGGTAGAATTAACTCCTGATGCCATTCCATCCACGTTTACATGGTACAAGGTAATTTTAAGCAGTTGAAGTGGTGTATATCTATCACACCTGTGGCATGCTATACAACGGGTACAATAACCAAGTTGTATTAAATTTAAAAATAGAATGTTTTTACCTCTAAATCTTTCTTAATGGCTTACTTTTTTTTTCTCCCTCTACCTACCATAATACATTTAGTCAAATCTTCGTATGATTTGTCTCCCTTAAAGTCATGGTATCACCATTGAGATTGTATGAAGGTGCAATTTAGCCCAATGGTTATTTTTCCCTAAAGCGCATGTTTTTTTCTTCGAAATTGCCTAATATTAAATAAGTTGTCCACTTATTCAAGCAGACATACTTTGATGTCCCTGGTGGTAATGATCCAGTTGCTCTTGACTTGGAAAGCATGGGGAAAGGTCAAGCTTGGGTGAATGGTCACCATATCGGAAGATATTGGACTCGGATTTCCCCAAAAAGGGGATGCCAAGAAGTCTGTGATTATCGCGGGGCTTACGATTCTGACAAGTGCACAACCAATTGTGGAAAACCAACTCAAACTTTGTAAGTAGTCTTTAAAGTAGCTAATGTTGTTTGTTTCA
>Ga0099826_10003475_pt1 | contig 10713 bp, 4 predicted proteins | sample Mtrugardesep15_FD_76830 | JGI IMG/M metagenome (GOLD analysis project Ga0099826, IMG submission 76830) | Root nodule microbial communities of legume samples collected from California, USA - M. trunc garden sep15 | ecosystem: Host-associated > Plants > Roots > Nodule | place: USA: California...
AAAACTTTTGGAGAACTAAAAATCGTTGAAATTTTTTAGAGGGATCAAAACGAAAAAGTTGGTATATGTGTAAGGACAAAAAAACATATTTAGCACTATACAATCAAAAGCAATAAATCATAGTCTCAAGTTGAATCGATTCTACTCAAAAACAATAAAACATGGCTTAATCAATTTTGACCCATTAGAAGCCAACCAAACTTACATGAAGGAATGGCATGTTGACTTGTATGAAATATCTTTGAAAATTGGTATATTTGCATGGACAAAACACATTTAAACCTTTTTTTTTTTTGTCTAAAAACACATTTAAACCTTAATAAAATAGTTAATTCTACAATCAAATGACGAGAAAGTATTCTATGGTCACAAGCCCATTTTGATTTGGGCACACTCACATGAAATGGAAGAAATTAAAAGAGAATGAAATTCAATAATATTTATTGATGTGACTAAATTAGTTTAGTTTTAATTATTCTAGTTTATGTAAATATGTCTAAATATGAGGTGTTGGGTTTGTAACCAAGGAAGAGTTTATCTCAAATGACATCCTTTCCAAGGAGATACACATGCAACACAAGAACTTCACAAAAATCCTTCCAATAAACATTTTAGCAAGCACTTAATGAAAAGGAAAAAAAATCAAATAATTTTACCATAATCTTTCCCATAAACTCTTTCATGTAACCTCTCAATAACACCTACAAATTTTATTTCTTTCAAAGAAAACACACCTACTAATTTTATTAAAAAAAAACTTTTTTAAGTTACAAATTAATAATTATTTCAAAATACAGAACCCATTATGAGAAAAAGGAGAAAAATCAATATACAGAGAAAATATTGGCAAGTTACCCTAAGCGCATGCATACTTTTCTCCTGTGATTGAAGTTGAACTTATAAAATGGTACGGAATGGACAGGATTGCACTCAAGCTTGACAAATAGATCACATTTGCTTCTTCTCGTACAACCTTCGATAAATTTTTGCTCCTTCAAATTCTGCATGAATCTCTCTCTCAGTCCTAATCCCCATAGGGTTACTTAATAACCATCCTTCACTGTCACACAATATATCAGAGTTCAAAGCATCTATGTGACTAAGTGCATCAACTTCATCTAACTGGTTTTTCATGTCAAGTGCCACTTCAACCACATCAGACTGTACAAATACCTGTCGAAAAGACAGCCACAAGAGGGAAAACGAATCTCTTAAGTATTCTCGCAGGCATGAAATATCATTAAAAGGGAATGTCAGAACCATAAATATATGAGTATATATCAAGCATACAGAAAATATACCTGTCCCCCAGGAGATAAATTATCTACAATAGCACCAACCAAAGGCTTATGCAAAACTCTTCTTTTATGATGTTTTCTCTTGAAATGAGGGTCTGGACACTGCATGCATTGAGGGAAATCATTAACTATAAATAAAAGACCTTTTGATGTCAAACCTTTAAGTAACAACAACATAGCCAACAAGTGATCGCCTGCAATCACAATCTCACACAGTTAACTGTCGGTGGTTGTTGGATCAAAGATTTCAAGTGCAGTGTATCAAAAATCAAAATCGTCTTGCTTTTTTCATCATCAGATCTCGCTCTAACAACCGCCGATGTGCTGAATACGTGAATTCATGTGATTGTGATTTCAGGCAATCCAAATCCAGCCAATAAGCCATTAGGTCAGTGACACCCAATTTCTCTTTTTAGTGCTTTTAGAAAGACTCACCAAAATTGAAACTAATTTCAAGGGTCCAGGATATGATTCTACCAACTGCTTGAAAGAAATTGGGGCATTTGCAAACAAGAAATGTCTGCAATTTAGTGTGTAAAAAACACTTATTATTTCAGCATTGATAAAAATAACGTGTGTGTATAATTTACTTCGACATCTAAATAAAGTTTTCGGATTCATAGTACATGTTATCTAGAGCCAGATCTTTTACCCATACCTCAGCACGCTTCACCATCTGCACATGGAATCGAAGTTTACAAAATCATACAGACGATATCTCTTTATTCTAAGCTGAATGTACCATAACAGGATGAGAAATCAAAATTTACTGGAAGGGAATGGAGTATTCATTGTAGACAAACAAAAAGTGATAGAAAGAAAATTGTTCCCTTACCCTTTGCCGTATTTCCAATCCCAAATAATTTCTCACTTTAGGTGTTCTTTTTGCAAGCCACATAAGAAACCTACCACTGCCTGTCATTATTTTCAAGCAACAGATATAATTGAACGAGTAAGTGTGCTGTTTATCAGGCAGTGAAATGATGATTTGATTGTCTTAGAGTTATCACAATGTCACCAATTGTGGAAAATAGTGGCTTGTTCAAATTCCGTGATACAACGCTATAGTGCCACAATAGCTTCTATTTGACAACACTTTGTACTAAATATCGTATCGCAAAACAATAGTGATTGATTCAAATTACGCTATAGCTGCTATTTGACAACAGGCCTACTCATTTACCACATCCTGATGTTAGGGTGAAAGAGTTCATGAAAAATATTTGACACTTTGATTACATGGTTTGGTTCAATTAAACCGAATGGGTGAAATCCAACCTCAATAATAGATCATGTAAACTATCAACTTCCACATACATGATATCGAAGACAATGCCAACCAATAACATGTATGCTAAATCTAACAATCAAGAACAAATGCATAAAACAAAATAAATCTATCAATTATCAATGAAATTGAGATTACCACATCCAATATCCACCATGAGTGGCAGAGCAGGATCTGCAAACACCTGGTTCCAGTCTGGTACTTTTGCAGTAGTCTATCAAGAAAAAAAAATCATTAGACGAAAACAAAGGACCCCGTCATAAACAAAGAAAGTCAGACAGATTCACCGAACGAAATGCCAATTATGTCTGTTTTTTGTATCTGCTTCTCCTTATCAATATATCATTTATAAAATTGGTGTGACAAAATGTTGAAAAATGATTAGATACTAGTGTAAAAGGACAAAAGATGTAGTTATCAAACTACATATATCTGTAGCACACACAAATGTAACGCAGAGAGACAAAAAAATATACATTTTAACCATAATATAGTGAAGGCTAAATTGTATGTTTGGTCCCTTATGTTTAAAAAGGTTCTAACGTTACTAACAAAGATGCTTACGTTACTAATGTTACAATAGGTTAGTCATTTCAGTAAAATTTACATTTAAACTGTCCACATGGCTAACAGAGACACTCACATGGATAACTCAAGCACGTGTCACGTGGACATTTTAGACAGAGTTAACTCAAAGTTTGACGGAAATGACTAAATTTTGCTGACATCGGTTACGTAAGGGTCCAACTTGAAACATTTTAAATATAGGTGACCAATTTAAAACGTAAAATAAACATAAGGGACCAAACATATAATTTAACTAGTGCGCCGGGGGCACTAGTTAACATTTTCCTTTAACTTATAATGAATGGTTAAATATGTTGCCAGCTCCTATAAAAATATCATATTTTTGTTTGTTTTGGTTTTCGACCCTATAAAAGTTACATTTTTTTGTTTTTAGTATTTGTAACCATTTATCAGTCTTTCAAATTACAAAATTACATGCTTTAATAGGGACTGAAAACATGCAATTTTGTAATTCGTAGGGACTGAAACAAGTACATATACTAAAAACAGAATTCAAGATAATCATATGAATTATAAACATATTAACCATACAATGAATAAGATTTAATTCATAAGTTCAAAAAAAAGAAAAAAGATTTAATTCATATACACCGTCAATGTCAAAAATGGTGGGACCCCTTCCCACACCCTGTGTATGCAGGGTTGCCCTTTTTTAATCAATTATAACTGTTGGATAATCGATAACATTTGAGTTTAATTGTAACGGCTTCTAAAGTAATACATAAAGATTGGTTGTGATTAGCTGATTGTGTAAAACTTTTTTATACCACCAATGTATGAAAATGAAACTGTAATGAATATGAATAAACTAAACAATTGAATTGGTATAGTAAAGAAAGGAGCATACAGAGAAAGAAGAACTTAAGGGATTGACATGTTGCCTGATTCTGACATGACCCATATCCTGAAATTTGACAAAAGAAAAACAGAGAAAATTAAAATATTATCCGTTTAAAGTGGGAACTGGAAGTAAAAGATAACTCACCAAGTTGTTAGAGAGGTTGAGTTCAGCATATTCTAATGCAACGAGTTGTGAGCTTTTTCGGTGTGAGTTTTGTTGTTGTTGGTCTTGTTCTGCTGTTACTTGGGAAATAGAGGAAGAGGAGGAAGAAAGATGGGTGTTGAAAGAGAATGGAAGAGAAGAAGAAGAAGAAGAGAGAGGACGAAAGGGTGAAAATGAGAGTGATAGTGGTAACATTACTAGTGCAGTATCAACGCCATATACTAACTTCTTGTGATTTCTGTGCATCTGTAACATACGCCATCCTCCACAGCAATACCCCATTTCCCCTCTTTCACCTGTGATTGAGTTTGAAACTTGCATTTTCTTTATTAATTAAGTTAAACTGATATATATTTGCCGAAGAATGCTAACAACACTCTCTTTTTTGGACACTCTCTTTAACCCTCACTCTTTTATTGGATAAAATCAATGTATGTCCTAGCATTTTATGTGGGTTTCATTTTCAAAGTGTATGACCTACATTGATTTAACCAATGAGAGAGTGAGTATTAAAGAGTATCCAACAGAAAGTATCGTTAGCACTCCTCATATTTTTATTGATAAAATAGGATGAGTTAAGTTTCACTCCGCTAGATTAATGAATTTAATAGTACACTTTTGTACTATATAGTTTTATTTTATAGGGCATATTAATTAATTTTCTTTATAAAATTTAATTCAATTAACAATATCAATATTATTAATTATTAAGTTGAATATTTTTACTTGGTTTGAATCAAAACTGCACAATTGCATGTTAGAGTTTGAGATGGTATTTTATATATGAATTAGATATCTTTCGCATATAATTGTAAAAGATTAATCTCTTGAGCAGCAACAAAACAACAGTATCATATCATAAAAATATTTTTTTTTATTATTCAATAGATTAATTGTAAAAACTCTTATTTTTATATTGAATTTATTGAGTCGGGTCGGGTAGGTAAGTCCATACCCGTGATATGGTTGTTGAGTTCTGAGATAACCCACCCACCCAGAAACAACACAACAAGTTTCTGGAAGTGAGAGACATCAGAGAGAAACAAAGATGGCAGTTCGACAAAGAGCAGTAACAGCACTTCCAAACCTCATACGCAATCTCCGCAACGAACAACCTCTCAAACTTAACAAACCTTCTCCACATAATCATCATCCCAATTCCTTGCCCTCTCTCCGTCGCGCTTTCTCCTTATACGATCAGATCAATCTCATTGACAATGTCCCCGAAGACCAACTCCGATTTCAAGGGTACCTTATTCCTCTTTCCATTTTGCAAAATGGGTTGTTGCAAAGTTTTGATTTTTAGTTAGTTTTCATATGGGTTCAAGGAAAAGACTTGAATGTAAAATGGGTCATTTTTATTTTTAAAAATGTGAATTTTTTTAGCTAAGATCATTATATCATAGCCAATAATTGTATTGTTGAAGGGACTTAACATGATTGTTTCGATATGGGGGTCAAGGAAGACAGGTGAATGTGAAATGAGTTGATTTTTTTTAATGTAATGTGAATAATCTTAGCTAAGATCATTGTTTTATTGGCAATAGTTGTTGCAGGGATTTAATGGTACTGAGTTTAATGATATTGTAGGTTTAAAGATACTGGATTTACTGTAAATGGAGTTGAATATGAAGGAAGTTTGCTTTGTGTTGGAAATTTGATCATGTCTTGGAAACCAACAAAGTTTTCAGAGATCACTGCTGATAGGTTTGTTTCTTCTTATTTTGCAATTGTTCCTTCACTCTACGTGCTTGCTTTGATGTTTCAATGCAACTGCCACTTTTAAACTGTGCAAAATTCTATTGTGGATAGTACTTTATCCTTCGTCGTTTTGTATATCATCATCGGTTTTGAGAATGAATGAAATGGATGATACAACAATATTCAAACCTTTTTGCGGCAGGTGGAATCAGCTACATGAATTAGTTGAAACCATTAAGTTTCGTATTGTATTAGGACCAACGGCAAAATAGACTGTTCATCTCTTAAACTCTCTTAATAGTTTGACCTATAGTTTTATTCAGTCTCCTTCGCCTCTAACTATTGAACCACCCTCAATTTGGTATATCTCACCGTATTTCTATGGCGGGATTCTATTATCTTCTCTAATGTGTAGCTATCTCAATTGCTCATCTAATTCTTGTATGCCTAATCCTATCCAAAAAACATAAGACGAGATTATATAATCTTCTCTAGTGTGTGGCTATCTCAATTGCTAGTCTAATTATTGTATGCCTTATCCCATTTTGTTTTGTGTAATTAATTATTCATCCATCATCCATGGTAGTATTATTGTATTTATGATGCTAATTTTAATAAGAGAAAATAAATGACGCATCTGATGAATGGCAATGACTCATTTGATTAATTAGTCTCTTTGAGAAAATCAATGTAACAATCATTGTGTGATAATCACCAAACAGGCGAAGAAACATCAAGAAGTGAATGCATCATAACAATCTAGTTCAACTAGTTCCATATTTGCTTGTATTATTTATCTTGCTTTGACATCTTATTTGTTGTCATCTTGTTTTTTGTTACAGCTTGTCACTCTTTCAAATTGTCCGCCCTATTCCAGGTTGGATTCTTCAGTTTTGCTATTCTTTTTTTGGTTTTACTTTCTGATTTTCTCTTTTTTTGGTGCAATCCTACATTTTTCCTATTTGGGTGCTTTATGGGGAGTGGGGGCACTTGATAATGTGTTCTTCTATAGATAAAAAAATGCTTAATTGATGATTTACTTGGGAACAAGTTGATATATTAAACACTATGATCCCTATACATGTATTTGTAGTTTCTAAGTTTCAAGTTGGGACCTTAAAGCTGATGAACATCCCACTGTCACAATTATTTGAAACAGTTTCTCATGAATTTGTCTAATTCTATTTTCTACTGTCTTCTCTCTTGGATTTATTGTCCCTTTTAGCTAATTGTTTGAATTAATTACGTGACCCTGCTTTTTGCTCATTATGTTACTAAATCGTTGCTATTACCTCCTATCAAGTATCAAACTGCCTTTGATCTATATTGACTAAAGTTTGGAAGAATTTTTTTGCCAGAGATTCTGATTGTTGGATGTGGAAGGAGCATTCAGCATGTTGATCCTGAACTAAGACGGTTTATTCGGTCGACTGGCATGAAGTTAGAAGCTGTTGACTCGGTATATGTGATTGCTTTAATTTGTGACATCTGTGTTTTACTTCACCTTACATTGTTGGTGACTATTATTAGGTTTCAATAATAAAAATCATTAAAATTTTAGACACCAGCACAACCGATCATCCAGTACGAGTGAGTGTTACTAGGAGAGTTTCTGAGAGATGACAAGAGAATTCAAGCATTTATACCAATAGTTAGGAAGTAGTTTATAATGTAAAATTATTTCACCAATGTCATTCAATTATCTTTTTCCACGTCATTCAAAGAGTTTGACCGTGCTAACATCTATACAAGTCAAACTCTTTAAAATTGACGTGCAACATATAGTTGGATGGATCGAAATAAAATCATAGGATGTATATTTTAGCATCGTCATTTGTGGTATTATTGTTCTGGGTATCAATTCAAGGGTGGGAATAATTTTCATTTTATTTGAATCAATCAATGTGTAGAAGTTATAGATTGTGAGTTTGATAAATGTGCATTGATAGTGTAATCAAATTTTACACACATGTCTGATCATATTTTCCCATCTTGCCATATCATATTGTACCTCTTAAAAACTCGTTTTCAATGCGACAGGATGATTGAATATGATTGGTTGTCTGTTTAAAATATGTGTATCGTGTAGTATTTATTGAAGTACTCCAAATAATCATTGTATCTGTTTAAAATATGTGTATTAGTGTAGTATTTTGCTCATTATGTTACTTTTAATAATGTATCTGGTCTATAATATAAATCAAATGCATCATTTATTCAATGAACCTGAAAAATGAGACCGGAGTAGTAGATTATTTGCAATTATAATTAGTTATTGGAACAATAATTTTAATATAGATTAAAAGTGGCTTAAAGGTTATTCATAGCACAATTCTCATCAGATAATACCAAATGTTACAAGGGAGAAACCAACCAAAAATAAGAACACTTCCATTTTGACTGCTTCTCGTTAAATTTTGAATGTTACATTATTTATTCATTTACTTATTATCATCCATTATTGAGTAGAGAAATGCAGCATCAACTTACAACATACTGAATGAAGAAGGTCGCATTGTGGCTGCCGCACTTCTTCCATACGGAGTTACTTCATGAAGCCTGGACCTATACTCTAGTAGCTATCCTTTGTTCAAATATGCTCACATTCGTCAACACTAAAATCTTGTCTTAATCTGCGGGACATGCTTTGATTTTCTATGTAGAAATTTTTGACATATCAATAGGACAGTGAGTTAAGCACATGTGACTTTGTCCATGTCTGTTGATGTTTTCAAATGTAATAATAATGACGATAATAATGTATAGAACAGCAGCACTCATAAATCCAAGCAAATTTGGCCTTCCTAGTTGGTGTTTGTTTGGTTTTAAATTTTAATGTTACTTCATTTTGTTAGAGCTGTGACTTGTGAAGAAAATGCTTTATTTCTTCAATGTTATCAGGTGTTGACACATTAGTGTGCACTCCTCGCACTAATCCTCATACAAATGGTAGTCCTTGATACACTTTACAACCATTCTCTTGCTATGATTCTTATTAAAATGAAGTTTTTCTTTTTTCTCGACAGTATATTTATTTCCATCTCTAACAAGCACTTTGAAATTTAATACTATGCCTACCTCAAACCCACCTTAAGGCATCTTAGAATTTAGAAAATTTCTTCCAGCCTTTCCATTAGATGAACATGATCAAATGTTTCAGGCGGTAAAACAACAAAGAGCATACTTGGCATAGTATTTGAGATCATATTGTGTCCATGAAGAGACATAAGAATTTGTTATTTCACTTCCCTTAACACATATAAGGTTTGATGAAACAATAACAAAGACGACAAAAGGAACAGGGTGGTAAGAAATAAGGTTTATTTCAAGCTCATCTCAAACGTAAATTTCTCCATATGAGGCTCTCTCATTCATACGATGGAGGTTGATCTAAGGGTAAGGCCACCAAAGCGATCACTTTATACCTACAAAATAAAAATAGAAAACTACTTGATAAAATGACTTATTTTCTACCATTGATACAAAATTACTTGATAAAAAAAGGTCTCATATTCTACTAAAATTAATAAAATATCATTGAACATCTACATGATAAAAATACTTCATGTTATAGTAATTTTATTGATGTACTATTATGAGCTTAAAAAATGTCTCATTTTAAAATTTGTGTAAGACCTCAATATTTGTTAAACCTACCATGCAAATTATACAATTTTTGGTCTCAAATATAAATGAAAAATACTTATATCATTTAGTAATCGAGTTCAAACAAAAGGTAAGTAAAATCTATTAAGAATTGTTCCACTCAGGAATTGAACTCAGATTCTCCTAAACAATTCGTCATTTGATGAAACTCATTAACCACTTGAGTCCAATTACTTGGTTAACCACTTTACTCATTTAAATATGTCATTTTCATCTAACATATTTTTTTTTACAATACATTTAATTTTATGAGATACAAAAATAATCATAGTCAAATAAATTTGATAATAAATGTAAAATTAGTTAATATTTACCAAATATGTTAAGATAAGATAGAAGAGAGAAAAATATAAATGAATGATTAGGACACACCTAATCCTCCTTCCGAATTTAGCATAACCGTTTACTGAGTGTTACGCCATTCATTCATCATGTCCACTCTACTTCAATCTTCTTTCATTTCTTCTTCCTCTTCCTTCTCTCCGATCACTCCTCGCATCTCTCTCCGAAACGCCACCGCCGTCGTAAGTAACTCTCTCTCTCTTCGCGTTCGTTTGATTTAATAGCTGAATAATGTGAATTTCTTCGATTTCAGAGATGTAATAATGCAGTACAATCTGTCAATTTGGAAAACGGAAAACCGTACCGTTCAAATGAATACTCAGTTAACGGTGGTTCAAGTTCCATTCCGAGTTATCTAGTGGCGCCAAACACTCGTATTCATGATCTCGTTAACAAGAATCGTCTTCGTATTTTCTCCGGCACCGCCAATCCCGCACTCGCTCAGGTATCATCCAATCTTGATCGTACAAAATGTTTTTATATGGAACAACAAATTAAATTGAGATGTAAATTTTGAAATTCGATTAGCTTGTAGCTCGTTATGTTTTTTTTTTTGTTTTTATATATTAAAATTAGACTCTACTTGGTAAAAAGTAGCGGATAACTGATAATCTAGCTGAATCAGATTACAGTGCGGATAAGCTAGTTGATGATGTATAAGCCAACTGATAATGTATAAACTACTAGATTAAATTTTTTAATTTTCAGTAAACACCTGACAAGCACGGATACGGAAACTGACATGCCGACATGCCGACACTTTTAATAATTTGAGAAAATCACATAATTCAGAGTAATTATGTGTCGGTGTCGGACACGTCTAAGCC
>Ga0099826_10003476_pt1 | contig 10711 bp, 3 predicted proteins | sample Mtrugardesep15_FD_76830 | JGI IMG/M metagenome (GOLD analysis project Ga0099826, IMG submission 76830) | Root nodule microbial communities of legume samples collected from California, USA - M. trunc garden sep15 | ecosystem: Host-associated > Plants > Roots > Nodule | place: USA: California...
ACAAGGCGAGCAATGCTGCTCAATCTGCCAAAGAGTCTTGCCAAGAGGTTTGAACATTTAACTAAACAGTTTAGTTATATTCATTAAATCTTATCAAGAGATTAGACACAAATACCATACATGTCACTCATGATCTGCTAACAACAATAACAATTTAAAATTTAAAAAAAAAAATCAATATAACTAACTACATGTGTCGTGTTAGACACTGAAATATGTCGAACATGGAACACACTTTCAATCTTACATATTTTTTTTTGGTTACACTTTCAATCTTACATATTGATACCACATAGATAATCAATGATAGTTGAGAGGAATATAATGGTCGGAGAGAGACGGTGATGGGGATTTGTGTCCTTCATTAACATTTGTAACAATTACCAACATTTGTGATAAAAAGAAACGTTTGTTTCTCAAGATTATGGAGAAGTATAATTTAATGAAAAAAATTAGAGTAAAAAGCATGTAAATGGCCATTCTTAATTTATTAATTTGGGTAACTGATGAGACTGTTTGTTGTTATAGGCTGGTCAGCAAATGAAGGCAAAGGCACAAGAGGCTGCTGATGCAGTAAAGAGTACAGATGGTGCTAACAAATAAATCTATGTAGTGGAGAGCTCTCTTAAGTTGCTATTTGCAAATTTTGATTTTTTTGTTTGTTTTATTTTATGGTTTCTATGCATTGATTTGTTATCGTTGCCTTTGTTAATTTTTTTAATCCTTTTTGGATGGTTTTATATGATTGGTTGTAACACCATATGCTTGAATGGAGAGAGACTATAGTTTTATCCCACAATTTGTCATGATTTTTATTTGATAGTTATAATAATATTTGGCTTTGATGTGAGCTTCTATCTATGGTGGTTAAGCATTATGCTTCTGCCATAGAGATTGCCATATTTGCTTATATCTAGAGTATTTAAGTGATTTTTTTTCATTTTAATATTTAAGTGATTTTAATAGTTAAGTTATCTCTTTATTAATTTTTTTGGTCAAATGTTATCTTTATTATTAATGTAATCCATTTTGCTAAAAAAAATGTAATCCATTATTAACATCTCTCCCAAATATGTTATCATGATTTTAAAACTATGATCGATGATTTCCTAAAAAAAAAAACTATGATCGATGATTGTGCTAAAAAAAATATATCATTATGGAAACCAAACCAAAATTGCAAAAGAAACCAAAACAAAATTGCAAAAAAAATTAATACATGATTAAAGAATAGCTTGATGAAAATAATAAAGGGAACTGTTTCCTTTCAAATTTATTAAAACATTACTGACAGGATTTTCCTCAAAAAAATAAATAAATTACTGACAGGATTCAAATAAAATATAGGTAGTACTTTTCATAATAAAACCAATCAATTCAATCACAGTGCAACACTCCCTCAGTCATAAACTATAAGCCGTTTTAAAAAAAAATTGTCTCAAATTATAAATTATTTTACATAATCAAAATAAACATCAATAGTATTTTTTATTAGATCTTTAACTATTTCTTATTATCTTTTTTTAAAATTCTTTAATTAATCTTCCACATACTCTCCATGGCTAATAATTTTATAAAATAATTCATAATTTCTCTTTTTTATACAAAATTAATCATATTTTTTAATTTTTGTAAAATTACCAAAACGACTTATAAAATTAATTATATGAGTTTCATAGTTATTACACCTTATAAAAATAAGACGATTTTTTCCACTTCACAATTCCACCCAAAAAGTTGTTGGTTATATCTAAATTTCATTAAAATTTGTTGAGAATACCAAAATTGTCCATTTGCATCTAATTTTTCAAAATTCCTCTCTATCCAATTATGCATCTGATCTCTCACAACCATGCATGGAGTGTGGCCAATCTCAATGAAATCATGCTTCTTCATAAATTGAGTTTATATAGTCTTAACGTATTGGATAATAGAATGAATTATTTATTTTATTTTAAGGGTATGTTAATCATTTTGAAGTATAACCAGGTGTGACTAGAAAAATTTAAATAAGACAAGACTCTGTCATCTTTTTCACACATTAATTTATCCATATTTAATCAAGAAAATCACATTAGTTTGAGATAAGCTAATGAACCAAAAATGGTTGTCTCTTTTGTAAATAGGGTGTAACTACAACTGCATTGTGGCATCTTCTATGGTCGTCTCTTTTGATCGTATACAATTTTTTTAAGCAAAGGAAAATATTATAAATAAAAAGAAAATATAAAAAGTTGAGGGGGCGTATCCCAGCAGACCCATACTCCTTGTTGTAAAAATATTACATAGTTTTATGTTGTAGCTAATATCGGTCATTGATATGTGATTGGACGGTTCAACCATTGATTGAAAATTGAACAATCAAGATTTGTTACAACGTCCCACTGTAATAGCATCAAATCTAGTTCGGTATCCCAACAACTTTAAATCACCCCACAATGGGTATTACAATAACGATACACAAAAGTGGTATTTAAAAACCAATGTGTAGCAAACAAATACACACCAACACAATCTAGCGAACTCAGCGCGGGATCCAAAACCAAATTGCAAAAGAAGTTAATGTGTAAAATCTACAAGCATCATATCGAACAAAAGACGAGTATGAATAAACTCAAACTCATCTTTTAAAGAATGGTAAATGAATCGATCGCTAACACAAACATATTTGTGAACCAACGACCTTTTGTAACAACAAGACAACAAACTTAAAATGCCCCTTTGAGCAAAACAATATTGTGGCAATGAACAATCGAAATCAGTGACAACCGACTTAATCCCGTTCATCTCCGATCACCATAAAGTGACAAGTTTAAAAGAAACTGACCACGTGGGTGCGTTGACGGTGGTTTTCAAAGAACCAAAACTAGAACCACCAAATCTAGAAGCTTAACTTCTAAAGCTCAAAGACCGACGACATCATACCCACTGAGGTGAGCCGACGACAAGCAAATCTACTTTTACGGTACGACGACGAGCAAATCCTCACTGAAAATAGCAAAAACGGTCCATATCGACGAAACCCAAATTCTACAACATACAAATCAATATTAATTAATATAATGTGGACATTTTTCTTAGAGGGTTTAAGAAAAGTGTACTATTTCATGCCTGTTTAATATAAAAAGAACTTTTATTGCTTCTCTTTTTTTTTTTCTTCTTCTTCATTTTTCGATAGATATTGTTTCTCCTTATAAATATAACAATTAAAACCTCCCTAAAAAAAACGTAATTAAAATCTGGTATAATTTTTTATTATAAAATTAAAATTAAAATCTTAAAGAAACACCCCCTAAATTACAGGCACCTTTTTTTTGTTTTCTTGAATGAATAATATTAGGAACCTTTTCAAAAAAAGTCTTTTAAAATTACAGGCACTGTGAAAGTATTGGGAAGAAAAGATACAACAATTATCCACCACCAATCACAAATCGTTTTGTGGCATTCATAATCCCAAACACCAACAAACAAAGTTTTGATCTTTTTCTTCCCAGAAATTTAATTCAATTCAATTTTAATAGTAATCATTATTCCCCATCTCACCAAGAAAGTTTTGATCTTTCGTTTCTTCCAATCATTATTATCAAGATTTGATTTGATTTACGTTAGTTAATCAATCAATCAATCAATCTTCCTCAACCTCTTTCGACGCATTCCAGGTACAAAAGGGAATCTTTTTATTTTATTCTATTTTCCATATTTTAGTATACTATCTTCTTAGTTATATTTCAATTTCAGTTTTTGTACCCAAATACGGAAATGGGGTTTTCTGGGTATGTATGATGATGCCAGTTTCAATTTTTCATTACTAAAGTTTCTATTTTTATTTTTAATTGTTAATTTCTTAGGTTTTTACATGTTTCTGTGCATTTTATGTTGCTTTTGATGTCTTGTATATGTTTCTGAACATGTGGGAGATTATTCATTTGCTACTAGGATTGAATTTAAGTGTAAGATTTAGAGGTTTAAGAAATGTGACTTACTCTATTCTTTGTGTTTTTGTTTTCAGATTTTTCTGCATCAATATATCTAGGATTCATTGTAAGGAGTAGGTTATCTATCTTCCCTTGATTTGTGTGTGGACCGAAAAGAATTGTTTCTGGAGGTGAAAACTGTGTGATGCATTATTTAATTCGATGAAGTCGGACAAAGATTGGCGTTTAGGAAGCATGGGTGATATGCAGATATTGCCCGGGTCTCGGCACCGTCCTCCCATGAAGAAGCCAATGTGGATTATTGTCTTAGTGTTATTTGTATGCGTATTTCTAATAATTGCTTACATGTACCCTCCACAAAGTAGTTCTTCAGCCTGTTACATCTTCTCTTCTAGAGGGTGCAAGCGGTTTTCTGATTGGCTTCCACCTGCTCCTGCAAGAGAATACACCGATGAAGAGATTGCATCGCGTGTTGTGATTAAGGATATTTTGACCTCACCGCCGGTTGTTTCGAAAAAATCAAAGATTGCTTTCATGTTTTTGTCGCCTGGTTCCCTCCCACTGGAAAAATTATGGGACAACTTTTTCCAAGTAAGTGTTGGCTACTTTACTCATCTGTTTTATTACATTCAAGCTATTTTTTCTCAGTTATCATCTTATCGGTTTGGAAGAAATTTGATGTTCCTTTTTGAATATATTTATGACAGTTGTTTAATCACAGAATATCTGCCAGTTTAGTAGTTTAGTTGATGTTATGCATTTTTTTATCAGTAAAAGAATCAATGGTTCAAATTCATTTATTTGTTTTTGATGATTCTTAATGCTTCGTTAAGAAGTATTAACTTGTTGGGACCTGGGAGACTTTGGGAATTTCATTGATTTCTGTCAGGAAACTAAATTGGAATGGTTAATAAGGGGAGCCACCTATTGTTGCTACCTTAGCCGAAATTTATGCTTTGCTTGAAAATTGCTAGAGTTTCTCAAACTTGGGTAATGATGTGCAAAGGATACTGTTGCATGGTTTATATACAGCATTTTCCAACATGACTCGTGTTCTTGGAAACAGTTGTGACAATGATGTTTACGGTGGCATAGATATGCAATGCAAGTTGTGAAATATGTTTTCCTAATAAACACTTCATAAGTGTAGTGTAATGAATAAATATCCTGAACTTTTTTTTTGGTAATTTCAATGGCTGATACTTGGTTGTCTATGCTTCTGAATCCTGTTCATCTAGCAATGTGCATTTACCTGGAAGATTTTCTCCTTTATGGCAGGGTCATGAAGGGAAGTTCTCAGTTTATGTGCATGCATCCAAGTCTAAACCAGTTCATGTGAGCCGTTACTTTGTCAACCGGGACATACGCAGTGACCAGGTACATATAGTCTTGTTACTGTTCCGTTTTCTATCATTTGTGAATTGTATTCTCTCATATGTTTGAGTTTTTATATGTTCTGTTACGGAAATCATACTTTAAATATGTGTCATTTTCCTTTTTTGTTGAACTTGTGAATTTCAAGTTTTGATCGTAGGAAAATAGAATATTACTTGAGAAATTAATTTGTACTGATTCAGTGAATGGGTTTTGATGTATAATGTTTTAATACCTCTACATTATAGACATTTTATATTTTCCATAGCAGAAAGTAGAACGAGTAGCCACATATGCAAACCATTGGATATGCCATTGTTTTGCTTTGGCAATCTAAAGTAGAAGTATAAAACTCTACTGCACTTTTTCTTGTTAAATATGAGATTGTAGCTTATGTTTTATTCAGTGGAATAAGTATAACCTCATCTGGTCCAGTCTGGGTTTTAACTCCGAATTTACTTTATTTGGCTTGCATGAGCAATTTTGTATCCTCCTAGTTGATGATTTGATTAATTTGTATTTTTTGAATCCATTGATGATTTTTTTGGTTCAAGCTGAAATTATTTAAATTTCAACTTTTTAGATCTAATAATTGTAATACTGACGTGAAGTGTAATTATCTGCCTTCCAGTAACCTGTAGTTTTCTAGTGGAGGTTCTTGTAACCCATAGTCATGTCGTTTGCAGGTGGTGTGGGGTAAAATTTCTATGGTTGATGCAGAGAGACGGATATTAGCGACTGCCCTTCAAGATTCTGATAACCAGCACTTTGTTTTACTTTCTGACAGGTACATGGTTATGAGATTGCTTATATTCTGTTCATGCTGATTAATTAGTTTTATTGCTTTAATTAATTTCTTTTTTTTTTCATTGATTTTTGCAGCTGTGTACCTCTATATCATTTTGGCTATATTTACGACTATCTGATGCACACAAACATCAGCTATGTTGACTGGTATGTGAGTTTTCAAGCAATATTACATAGTAGGGCTTTTTATTGAGTCGATAGTTCTTCTCTATGCTTTTTTCTATCAATCTGATGTCATTCGCTAAAACAAAATTTTATCTTCTCTTATTAGCTTTAAGGATCCTGGTCCTCACGGGAATGGGAGGTACTCAGATCGCATGTTACCTGAAGTTGAGGTGAAAGACTTTAGAAAGGGTGCACAGGTATGTTCTTGCTGAAGCCATGTTGGAGATAGAATTCAGTATTTTAAATATAAATTTTACTTATTTTTTAGAGTATGAATTTAAACAGTTTTTGTGCTAGTTTTTGAGAGCTTCTCAATTAAACTAAGTATTTTCTAACTTATAGAAAGCCTCATATAAGTTGATCAATGTTCATAGAAAAGCTCGATGAAGTAGCTTCTACAAAAGCTGAGGTGTAGAAATTTATTACAACTTATAGCTATTAGTTAGAATACTCGAAGTCGTCGTAGGATTATTTTTATTTTTTTTCCTATTCCCATTAATTGCTTATTGAAAAGATTGTCCAGACCAGGGTTGCAACATTTTCAAAAAAAAATTCTTTACAAAATTGTGGAAGGGAGAAATTTTATAAATCAAAGTGGCACTAATGGCCAGTCTTTTGTCATAAAAGGTGATAAATAAATTCTAAATAACAAAAATTATACTTGTGTGAAATTCTTTACACTAGCTCTTGTCTGCCCAATCAGTATCACCCCACGTCTATTTCATTGAGTGTTTTGTTTGATATACTGTGTATGCATGTACCCCATTTAGTAGATTCATTTTCATTGTTCAATTTCTTCTGCAGTGGTTTTCTATGAAGCGGCAGCATGCTGTTATAGTTATGGCCGATTACCTGTATTACTCAAAATTTCGGGCTTACTGCCAGGTAGAGTTATTTTTATATATTGTTGTCGTTAAAACTTAATACAATTTATTTAGGGCCCGTTTGTTTTAGCTTTTTTAAAATAGATTTTTATAGTGTAATATATTTTTGCTACAATTTTTTTAACAAATTTTTTTTAAGGAAAGTTTCTAATGAAAAATTTGTTTGAATAGTTTATCTTAAAATGTAATTCTAAGTATTTCATCATTTTGTTATAATATTTTTTGGATACTAAAATTTTGAAAAAATCTCTAAAAAAAAAAGCTATGTCAAATAGCTTTTCATAAAAATCATTTTTGAAAGATGTCACTTTGAAAAAATATGTGATTTTTACTATGTAAAATCTCTAACAATGAATATTTAAGTTAGTGAATGCCAAAATCTCATTTTTAACTTATGCGAAATGAGTTTGAAATAACTTCTACTAGTTTCGAGTAAATTTTTAAAAAAATCCATTTTCAGAAATACAAAGAAAAATCCATTTTTTTTTAAAATCTATAACAAACGGGCCTTTAATCTCATAAAGGTTTGTTAACCATCTTTATTTCTGCTATAAATTATCCTTGTCATCAAGCTAAACAAGTTTATCATTTCATTTAATGAGATTATATATGCTGGGCTTCTGAGGGGTAACCTTGGCGCAACTGGTAAAGTTGTTGTCATGTGACTGTAAGGTCACGGGTTCAAGTCCTGGAAACAACCTCTTGTGTAAAAAAACAGGGTAAGGCTGCGTACAATACACCAAATGGTGGGACCCCTTCCCGGACCCTGCGTATGCGGGAGCTTCAGTGCACCGGGTTGCCCTTTTTATATATGCTGGGCTTCTGATTATCTCTCTCTAGCATAGTATAAGGATGTGCATTCTGTTACTTAAGCTTAAATGGATTTTTCTATCATTTCAGTCCAAAATATGCACTGAAACTTTTATGCAAGATGTTATTGAAACATGTTATTGATCCATGTGCAGAGTCATTAATGGATGGCCGACCCCACTTAGTGGGATAAGGCTTGGTTGTTGTTGTTGTTGTTGTTGTTATTGAAACATGTTGTCTCTGTTGCTCTATGATTTTATACCCGTAAAGAAACAATAGTAGCAGTGTAAATGTAACGAGTAACGACTACAGGTATGTAAACACATACAGGGAAAGGCACAAACTACAAAGTGCCTCACAAAATTTTAAAAGAATAGCAAAATGGAAAACCAAGCGCATCATTACCTTACATATCAGGTTGATGTTGCGTAGGGCAGTAAAGTGTTTTGTATGTAGTTTGTGAAGTAGAGTTCCTTGCAACGATTCAGGACTTCAAATCCCATATATGATCTGCTCCCTCAAATACAAAAGAAACTTCTTATTGTCCTAGGAGATATAGAACTGATGTGCAAATGATCTATAGCTAAGTCGTCTTATGTGCCAGTTTTATGGCTTAGATGGTTAAGGTGATTAATTTTGTTGTGATAATTCAGAATTTTTGAATCCCTGTAATGAATTTCCATCCAAACTAGAAAAGCAACACCTTTTTGTCCCTAGGAAACGTAAAATGTATTTGCAAATTATCTATAATCAGTTATAGGACCCTGAAGCTATGAAATATAAATCGATATTAATGTGAAATTTCTTAATACCACAGCCTGGTTTGGAGGGGAAGAATTGCATTGCTGATGAGCATTACTTGCCAACCTTCTTCCAGGTGAGAATTTCAACTGCAATATAGTTATTTCATTTTTTGTATTAACATTTTTCAATCTCCTGTTAATCTAACTTATGCATTTGATTTTAGATTGTTGATCCTGGTGGAATTGCAAACTGGTCAGTAACCCATGTTGACTGGTCGGAAAGAAAATGGCACCCTAAATCATATAGGGCCCATGATGTTACATATGAGCTTTTGAAGAATATCACGGTATAGTTCTGCTAACTTAAACTTTTAAAATAATCAATATTCATTCCCTTTGGCTAGCAGCTAGGAAACAAATGTCATTTTATTTCATTTCACCCCTTTCCATCAATAGAAACACAAGTGTGGGACCGGTACCGCTGGAGTAGATTTACATAATTGTCGGCAGTGCATGTGCATTAGATATTAGCAGAAGCGCATGCGATTCTGGTTTAAAGGAAAAATGCAATTTTGCTTTATGGGAAAGTTAGCGTGGGACTTTGTGGTTAATTTTTAGTTAATGACAATTCATTGCTTTTTTATAATAAAACACAAAATCCAACTTTTAGGAGAATTAAAAGAGACATCAAGTTGGGGAATCCCCTTTCTGTAGTAATATCATTATAGTTATTATTTCTGTAGAAAGTCAAGTGTATTGCAACTGTGCAAGTATCTGTCTACTTAGCATTGCTTTTTCATTTTTTCTTCAAGTTATATTTTGCGGGGATATTCACTGTAATTTTTTTATACTTGCAGTCCGTTGATGTTAGTGTACACGTCACCAGTGATGAGAAGGTATGCTATATGAGATACTTATCTGATTTGTTGAGAATGAATGAACTGGCTTGATGAATTACCTTGTGTTTCTACAGAAAGAAGTGCAAAGTTGGCCTTGCTTGTGGAATGGGATTCAGAAGCCATGTTACCTATTTGCTAGGAAATTCACTCCTGAAACACTGGACAAGTTGTTGCATCTATTTTCCAATTATTCAACGCCTTGGACTTGAATCCTCCTCGGCTAGTTTGATCGATTCTTTGGTCAGATAACTTGTTGCTTTTGGCCTCCATATTGGTTTCTCATATGACATGAGAGTTGTAAATTGCAGCATTGTTGAGGCTTGATTGCCTGCCGGCCGCATATTTTGGGTGCAAGGTAAACTGACATTGCTAGGGTGGCCTGAGACATTGACAGGAGGTTAACGATATAGGGTTGCTTCCTCTGGGATTGTTGGATGACTGAACTAATATTTTTCCCTTTCCATTTTTGGTTATATAAGTTTTATATTTAACATGGTAAATTTTGGGGGAATATTATCAGCTCATCTAATGCTTGTTGATCTTTGTAAAATATACAACGCCTTACTGTCTCTATTCAGAAGTTCCTTTCTCGATTCTTATGTTTAATTCTTTGATGCCATATATTTTGCTTTCCTTTTGTCAGTGTTTTTCTATCATCCCTTGATGTCAGTCTCTTGTAAGTTGTAACTTGTTTGTGTTAATTTATCTTTAAACTATGAATTTGAAATCTACTGTAACGTATATAAGGTTTTTTTTTCTTTCTTCTCTTTCTTTCCGGCCTCATCCCTAAAGTGAGAAAGACCGACCTGCCAAATTATTAGGATAATAGTAAAAGTTTGAAGAATGAACAAATAGGTTTAAAAAATGGTACTCCCTCCGTTCCAAATTAGTTGACCTACTTGGTCATTTCACACAAATTAAGAAAAGTGTAAAAATGAAAGAAAGAGAATGGTATTTTTACTGAATTGCCTTTATTATTATTTTAAACATTCACTTTTAAGTAATGATTACTTTCTTTGTTCCACTACAAACTTTTACTCCTACTAATAGATGAATTTTGCTCTAAAGACTCTAGGTCCACATGCCAAGCCAAA
>Ga0099826_10003478_pt1 | contig 10707 bp, 8 predicted proteins | sample Mtrugardesep15_FD_76830 | JGI IMG/M metagenome (GOLD analysis project Ga0099826, IMG submission 76830) | Root nodule microbial communities of legume samples collected from California, USA - M. trunc garden sep15 | ecosystem: Host-associated > Plants > Roots > Nodule | place: USA: California...
ACAACACTGGCATAATGTAGTGTTTGTTTGTAGGAGATCTTGCAGACAGTTTTTCATTGCTGTTATCGGATTTAAAACCTCCTAAAGTGTACTTACTTTGTTAATGTAGGAGATAGAGAGGGATTAAAATCTGATTTACTATTTGTACATTAACCTTGTTGATACCAAACTACCAATCATTTAAAACATTCAAGCTACTTTTTACCATCCCTTGTTCATGGTTGGATGCAAGCATCAAACTCTGATCTTTCAAAATTTTAGTAAAAAAAGTAGTATCGTTCTGTTTTGCTTCACGTTACAATATGTATATATGTAGCAGATGATTTTAGAATATTTGTGGCTTTAGGTTTGCTTAGTGTCTTTGTTTGTTAAATAGTTTGGTTTTCTATGTTTATGCAGTCATCTGTGGATGTAGATTTCTTTACCGAGTATGGTGAAGGAAGCAGATACAAAATAGAGGAAGTGATTGGTAAAGGAAGCTATGGTGTTGTTTGCTCAGCTTATGATACACACACTGGCGAAAAGGTTGCTATAAAGAAAATCAATGACATATTTGAACATGTATCTGATGCCACTCGCATTCTTCGCGAGATTAAGCTTCTTAGACTTTTACGCCATCCGGATATTGTGGAGATCAAGCATATTTTGTTACCTCCTTCAAGAAGAGAATTCAAAGATATATATGTTGTATTTGAACTCATGGAATCTGATTTACATCAGGTCATCAAAGCAAATGATGATCTGACACCAGAGCATTACCAGTTTTTCCTCTATCAGCTTCTACGAGGCTTGAAGTATATACACACAGGTTACAATCATTTTCTTAGTTTGCTTGCCATAGTATATTTGGTTTTGCTATTGCATGAAACTAGTTGCTAAATTATATAATCACTGTTGCTGATCTTAAACTTTGCAATGGTCTTGTAGCAAATGTTTTTCACCGAGATTTAAAGCCGAAAAACATTTTGGCGAATGCTGACTGCAAATTGAAGATTTGCGACTTTGGTCTTGCCCGAGTAGCTTTTAATGATACACCCACTGCTATATTCTGGACAGTATGAAGCTTTTCCCACGAACCTATCACCTAATATGTAGCTCTGCTTTTCAGTTCATCTATATTAATTCCTTTTGTTTGCTAACAGGATTATGTTGCAACGAGGTGGTATAGAGCTCCCGAATTGTGTGGGTCCTTTTTCTCCAAGGTGCAATTTATGTTATGATTATTATTTATGATCCTTGATATATTTTTATTTGATATTTATCCTTGCTTGATATCTGAAATTTTGGTCCATAGTTTGTCCTTTTTCACACCCCCCACCACCTATTCTTCTCCTTTTGCTTATTTTCTCAAAACAAATATGCCGGGACTTGTGTGTTTTGTGCATTTTATGGATATCATAACATCAAGGATTGTTTTTTGGAAAAAAGTCCAATCCATTAATGTTAGGTCAAATCTCATCCAATGTAGAAATCTTAACACACACGCCTCACACTTATGCTTGGACATTTGTAGTTTAGGATTGAATGTTTGGAGGGTGACTTGAGCGGCCATAGCGGGTGGGTCTATTGAATCTTAGACAGATTCTGATACCATCTTAGAATTTTTGTTGAGCCTAACTCAACACTACAAAACCAACTTGTGAGGAATGTCTTCCACTTAGGAATAAAGGACTCATAATTTGATGTAGGTGAAAAGGGTTCTGGTAACATTAACCAGAATCAATAGTTTAAGGATATAGTAAATACATCTCTAAGATTTTTTTTATGATACACTTTCTTGGTTTGCATGTGGAAATGACATTGATGTCCGATCTGGGAATTTGAAAGGCTTTCTTTGTTTTTTATTGCTATGTTTAATTTATTATCTTCCATTTAATAGAATGGTATAATTTAAAGGGTCTTGTTAACGAGTGCCCTCGGGGGGCACTCTTTAAGCATTCCTAATGAAGAAATTATTCTTTAAAAAAATTAAAGACTTCAATTTCCAATGCAACAAATGCACAATTAAAGAATTTATATGTTCCTCCGAAGTTCCAATTCATGCTGACCACATATATTAATTCTATATTGTTGATTTATTTATTCTATTTTTCTTCTCATGTTGAATTTGTGAAGTAGTAGTTTCACTTTTAATTGTTCTAAAGAATTTATATGTTGCTCCGAAGTTCCAATTCATGCTGACTGACTATGGTTAATTTGCAACTAGCTAGAAGTATGAACAGTAATAATACAGCATTCCAAATCATGTTCTCATATCTGATTTGCCATCTGCATGTGTATATGATAATTACTCAATCTCACGTTCTGAATATTGGTCTATTCGTTTTTACGCTAAGGCATTTTGGTATTACTAGGGATACATGTGTAGGAGAACAGTAATTTCATCGAATTTTTGTTGTATTCTTATCACTTTTATGATTCTTTGGACTTTATCTACGTGCTCAGTCCACATTTTACTTTTAATTACAATGTAAATCATCCAGAATAGGCTTTATGCTAATATGTTTTTTATGATATCATGATTTAACCATAAAAAGGAAATCAGTACCGATTATTTTTTGGTGCTTATGCTAATATGTTTTGTGATAAGTAGTTGGTGGTTGCTTGCTTATGCATATTACTTTTGAAATATTTCATTTTTAGTGCTATTAAATACAAATAGTAGGTTGATCATGTTTATGCATATCTCATTGGTTTATATTCTGGACTTTGCAAATTTATATGATCTAAAACTTCTTATTTTACAGTATACACCAGCTATAGACATATGGAGCATTGGTTGCATTTTCGCAGAACTTTTAACTGGAAAACCTCTTTTCCCTGGGAAGAATGTTGTCCATCAGCTGGATATCATGACTGATTTTCTTGGAACACCATCTCCTGATGCCATTGCAAGGGTCTGTTGTTCAGCTTTTTCTTCCTCATACCAATTTATTTATTTTAGTTTCTTACTTATTGGTAATATACATAAATTAATAGGTACGGAATGAGAAAGCTCGGAGATACTTGAGCAGCATGCGTAAGAAGAAGCCAATTCCTTTCTCGCACAAATTTCCTAATACAGATCCCCTTGCTCTTCGGCTGTTAGAAAGAATGCTGGCATTTGAGGCTAAGGATCGGCCTACTGCTGAAGAGGTTGAATCTCGACGCCCAACTATCTGTAGTTCACTCTCTCTTTTATAGTTATATTTGGTCAACAGGTTATCATATCACATGTTATATTTTGGATCGAACCGCACATGTTTTATTTTTTGGATCGGTTCACTTTTTGCCTCATAACCGAGCCGAACCCCACCGCAAACACCCCTATTCATATGTATAATTCTGTCAGGCCCTAGCAGATCCATATTTCAAAGGATTGGCCAAGGTCGAGAGAGAACCTTCTGCTCAGCCAGTTACTAAGATGGAATTTGAATTTGAGAGGCGGAGGATAACAAAGGAAGATGTACGAGAGCTTATATACCGCGAAATATTGGAATACCATCCAAATATGTTAAAGGAGTTTCTAGAGGGAGCAGAGCCAACGGGTTTCATGTATCCAAGGTATTGTCTAAACATGTGCCCAAATTTTTGTTTCACATCTTAATTCTTTTGCATTGGCTTAAGCACTTAATAAACTTTAATTATCTCTTTCACCTGATATTACCACTTAACGGTTCGTAAATTTGTACAATTATCGGTCTTACAATTTGGACTCTTACATTTTTTTTTTAAAACTCGGTATTTGGCCCAAAGACCGACTAATCCGAGGGGTCCAATCCCACCGTCCACTTTCAGGGGGCTATAGGGTATTCTTATCCTTTTTTGCATATTTCTTTCTCTCTAAAACAAATTCTTCTTTCGTGGAAGATAATATTTGGATTGTTAATCGTGTACTATGCACATTTTCTAGTCCTTTCATTGGTATGTTTTGATCCCCCAATACACGTGGACCGTGAAGGCGATTGTTATTTTCCACACACTCACGTTTTTTTTAATGAACGCTGTTCGCCACATGTCTCTTCATCTGATTTTGTTTCGAAAACTTACCTGATTAGAAGATTATCGTAACATAATTTAACTTCAAATTCAATCTTTACGGTAATGTAAATTTGTGGCTTCCAAGCATTTAAATTTGGATAGATTTATTATAGTTTTATTTGTTTGTTTTTACCCCTAATTTATGTAGTGTGTAAGTTCAGCCTCTGATCTTGCCCCGTCTTCATTCCCAATCTATTTTGAACAGTGCTGTGGACCTTTTCAAGAAGCAATTTGCATACCTTGAGGAGCATTATGGCAAAGGAGGAACTGTTGCTCCACCTGAGAGGCAACACGCTTCTTCGCTGCCCAGGTATCCTAATTTTGTTACTGTTTTTTTTTTGAAAATTTCTACTTTCTTCTTTGGCCGATGCAATTATTTTATCTTGACAAATGGCAATATAGAAGACACATTTATCTGTTGAAATTCCCCACCGTCTCTGCTGATTTGAGGATGTACATGCAGAGCGTGTGTGTTGTATTCTGATAACACGATGCAGAATACGGCTGAGGTTGCTGATGATCTATCCAAATGTTGCTTCAAAGAAGTTGAGAGACCACCTGTAGATAGGAGTAGCGATATTCATCCGATGACCCGGATTCCATTACAAGCTCCTCAAAATATGCAAGGTTTGATGACTAACATTTGTATTTTACACAGGTTTAAGGAATTATAATGTTATTCTCATCCAATGTGCATTTGTGGATTGCGTTCTTCAGGTCTTGCTGCAAGGCCTGGAAAAGTTGTTGGTTCTGCAATGCGTTATAACAACTGTGGGGCGGCAGTGACGGCAGAAACCGAACAGCGGAGGGTGGTAAGGAATCCACCCGTTTCATCTCAGTATCCTGCTTCGAGCTGTTCGTATCCCAGGAGAAATCCAAACTATAAAAGTGAAAGGGTAGAAGATGATGTGATTGAAGGTTCAAATGGGCTGCAGCCAAAGCCTCAATACATAGCAAGAAAAGTTGCTGCTGCTCAAGGCGGAGCAGGTGGTCAGTGGTATTGATTTTTGACATGACGTTGAATATATATATGTGGCCGAAAACTGCTTTGTGCCATGATGGTCTTGATACATTGATTTCATGCGCTACACCTAATCTTGACCTTCGGAACTGCAAAAATTGAAGTGGCATAACCTTGAAAATGATCAACCAAAGGTAGAGCTTGATTAAGAGACTCACTTCTAAAAAACTAGTAACTGGAAGTGTGACCCACGCGCTCCAGTTGATGATTTTCTTACACTCTACTCTAATTTGTTAAACTACAGAAGCACATTAGACCTGATAACTCATGAACTTGAAGCCAGAACGGTTGCTTCAATGCATAATTGAAGTTGTTACTTTATCTTGGGTACCATTACAAAGTTAATGTATTTCAGAAGAGTTTGATTTGTCGTCAAAAAATTACACGTCTTCTCTATCCTAGTAACTTATTTTGGTATTAACAAACAAGAGATCGAATAAATGCCTAAATAATTTTAATTCCTTCAAGCCCGTATTACATTTACATGTAATCTGACTGAATTTCACAAGTGCACTCTGGTATGATATCTCCTTCCAAATCTTGTATTTGGTTTGTGATTCACATATATGTTGACCAAGTAATGAAGAATTTTCTGAAAATCCATATCTATAAAATAAAATTGAAAAATACTAACAATTATGTATTCATTTTAAAAAGTTTAAAATTTTTTGTTTTCAATATAAAAATGTCTACTTTAGCTTTCTAAACTAGCACTTTAGTTCATTTCTCAACACCTCCAAGAATTATATAACAATAATTATTTAAAACACCTTCAAGAAAATAAAAATTCACACACACAAATGATAGATTTCGATTTCAACTTAGGCCTAAAAATCCCGCCTAACAATTTATGTATATTTGGCAGTTGAGTTAGATTATGAACATAAACTTATGCATGATTCATGACTGATTGAAGGTAAATAAATACCAAAATAATGGCACTAGTATATATACGAAACTCCAGAAATAGTGGTAGTATATTATAGTTTGAATTACTAAAATTTTGACCAAGCTTCGTTCATCTTCAATCTTAATTACACATAACATTATTGACCATGATTCGTAGGATTTTGAACTCTTCTCTCACCCTTCGCCCCCTTCCCTCTCTCCCACCACCACTTCTCAAATCAAAACCTAACAACTTCTCATTCCAAATTCTCAATTCAACCACCCATAACCGTTCTTCTTCTTCTTCTTCTTCCCGTATGGGTGATGCTCGCAGACCCTCCCAAGTCCCCATCCCCTCTCTCGAAAACTCCAACCGCTCCGAACTCCTCCGCGCTCTAGAATCTTCCATCGGCACTTCCTTCTCCTCTTCCCCTTTCCTCCCTAATCCTAACCCTCTCATCCTCGTCATCTCCGGCCCTAGCGGCGTCGGCAAAGACGCTCTCATCTCAAATCTCCGCGCCTCCCGTCCTAACATCCACTTCGTCGTCACCGCCACCACTCGTCCTCCTCGTCCCACCGAAACTCACGGCATAGACTATCTCTTCCTCTCTAAACAAGAATTCATTCATTCAATCGAAAAAGACGAGTTTCTCGAATACGCTCTTGTTTACGGCGATTACAAAGGCGTACCGAAGAGTCAGATAAGGGAGTTTATGGCGAAAGGGTGTGATGTTGTTTTGAGAGTTGATATTCAAGGTGCGGAGACTTTGAGGAAGGTTTTGGGGAAATCGGCGGTTTTTGTGTTTTTGATGGCGGAGAGTGAGGTGGCGATGGTCGAGAGGTTGGTGGATAGGAATACTGAGACGAAGGAGAGTTTGCTTGTTAGGATTGCGACTGCGAAAGAGGAGATGAAGCATGTGAGGAATTTTGATTATGTTGTTGTGAATGCTAAGGGTAAGCTTGAAAATGCTGTGAAATTGTTGGAGTCGATTATTGATGCTGAGAAAGCTAAGGTCTGTCAAAGGACTCTCAATTTATAGATTCATTCATAGATGAATGATGATGTTTGTTGGTTTTGGTAATACACTCGGTAGCACCCACACCTCTTCAAAGGTGTGTTTGGTGTCCAACACGCATTTCATTAGGTTCAAATAGTTCATTTTCTCAGATTATTATTGGTGTTAGTGCTTCAAAGGTAATACATTGTTTGTGCTGATTTTTCCAATCAGTTGTTTATTTTATTTGTTAGGATATATTTGTGTTATTGAATTTAGTTGATGAGAACAGTGACCTGAATTGACGGGCCTTGATGATATACTTCATGTAATCTTTCTAATGAACTTTGTAATACCCAATATATTTAATTTGATGAATTTTAGTAAGAAGGTGGAAAATTATATAGTTACAATTTGGTTCCATATTATTTTGATGTGTTTAGAAGGAGGGTTTGTGAATTATTCAATAGAGATCCTAGTTACTCTTATATAACTTTTGTTATTCTTTTCTTTAAGTTAGTTTTGTTTCAATTGCTATCAAGCATTTTCCTGAATTGATCACTACTCATTTTGAGTTTCTGTAGTCCAGTAATCATCCAAAATCATAGAGTATCTCGGTTGATGGTTCAAGCCTTATTTTTTTCCTTTGTTGATGTAGATTTCATTGAATGTGTATCAGTGGTGTAAAAGACGAGTATTTTGCATGAAATTTCTAGGCTTAAACTGTTGTTATCATCGTTATACTGCAAGATTCATCATGTTTTCATCATAAGTTGCACTAGGCAGTGGTTATTTAGTGAAATATTTGGCCATTAAAGTTAGGAAATTGGGGATGAACTTCATTGAAATTCAAGGTTATGAGAGGAAGGAGGGGTTGGATTGCAAACTTTGCTCAAGCATGTGGTATTCTCTTATTGGAAAATTGAAATGTTGAATCTCATTCTCCTCATGGGATTGTGATTTGTGTAAATGTTCTACTCTGCAATTTGATTGGGGTTTCTATATCCTGCAGGCTGCAGTATCTATGTGTAGAATTGCTTTCTGTTTCCCTTCTCTTAATAGCCAAAAAGAACTTAGAAGAGCAAGGGGATTAGGTGATTTCGTAAAAAGATTAAAATTCATTGATTCTCTATAACGTGCCTTGGTTGAGAGAGCTGGGTGTTATAGCATTTATTTATTGAAAGTCTGGCATTAGGGAGCTGAATGTTATAGCATTGATTGGAAAATTAACTAGAGATTGTAAATATATAAGTGGGAGTTGTGGACTATATCGGTTGGAGTAGGTGACTATGTGTATTTTGATTAATAGTGTTTGGTTTACCATTGGCCGTCCGAAGCACGCCCAGTGCTTACAGATAGTTGCTGTGTGGATTCAACGGTTGTTTGGTTTCTCTCAATACCAATCCATACACACTGTAAGCCACAGGTTAGTAGTCAACTTGGCCTTCTGCAAATGTTTTATAACTATAAACTCAGATATCCAAATTAGATTTACAACAGGCCTGATCTTTTTCTGGACTTGCAGTGATAGTTGTTTTGTAATTCTGTCAACTTATTAAGATGTTAACTGTTTATATCTGAATTAGTTGAGATATCTTTTTCTGTCAAAACCAATTGAGATATCTTGTTTAATAAGACTCTGCTAAATTTACAAACAGTTACCTTGTGAATTATTACTCGTTTAGGTTTCAAAATTACATTTAGATATTAAACTTGACTGTCATTCATAGTTTGAATTTGTGCAGCCAGTCAGCTATTGTATGTTGCAACAGTTCTTAAGTATTGCACAAGTATAACTTGGTTCCTCATCGGAAATTATTTAGTGTTTTTCAATATTTATTAAATCTAAATAAAATTGATGGCGACTTAGTGGGACTATTTGGTCCGAAAACGAGGTAGACTAAAAAATTATTTGGTCTGAAAGAGAAATGGTTGAATCTGGAAGAGTTGGATTTTGTGGTCATTTTAATTTGTCTTGTATATCACTTATTAATTCTAAAGAATGACACTTCGGTATGTCCTAGGGATATATGAATGACTTGGTGGGTGGGGGATGGGATTTCCTGATGTAACTGTCCTGCAGTAACAACTGGAAGCCATCCGATCAAAATAAATGGTCGAGATTGGATTGTTTTGTTGTGTGAAACCGATTTGAAATCTGAACCTTTTGATCTCAAATCAACAGATGATATTTATTACAGCATGAAACTGCACCAAAACTTTACGGCCGGGAATCTAGATCCGTGGGTGGGGGTGGGGATGTTGAAGAGAAGTGATAATACTAGTTTAATATTTGGTGCAACAATTCTTAATCAAACTTTACTTATCTCGCAGTCTAACTCTAGATTTTTAGAGCCCCTTTTCCTAACTGGAGGATTAACAAAAAAACTTGTTGCATTTTACCGACTCATTCTTCTACTAACAGGTGCACACATTCGGAAGAAGGGGCTTATATTTGCCTTTATTTCTTCATCATTTTTCTGGGGTGAATGTTAGTGCAGAAAATTTCATATACAAAGTACAACCAGTGGTGTGAAAAAAAAGTACAACCAGTTTTTCATCTAAAGAAAAAATAAGTACAATTAATTCTCTTTCTGATCATCAGAGATGATTCCATAAGAAAAGGAAGCTGATTCCAATTTCTTCTGTGTTTAAGAGATATAAAAACAACTGTTTCTGGTATTATAGACCAAGTCAAGATTCCAATTTCTTCTGTGTTTGAGAATATAAAAACAACATTTTTTTCTAAGGAAAGATATAAAAACAACTGTTTTTGAAGGAAAGATATAAAAACAACTGTTTTCGTATACTCCTTCAAAAAAAAAAAAAACTGTTTTCGTATTATATAGATCTTATGAAGATTTTAATTATGTTTTCGTATACTCCTTCAAAATTGTATTTTACCGTACATGAGTTATTCGTAAATTAAAACAAAATGAAAATTGAAATAGACCAAATGAGTATGATTTTATGAACACATGCAAAAAAACACTCGGTTGAGTTTTACGTGTACGCGTAAACTAAAAAACATGTACCACAAGCAACATGACATGCGTGGAACCTGAAGAATCAATGTGTGATTATTGTGAGGTCCTTATTTTCTCCTTTTGCTTTATTCCATAGCCTTCATTTTCTGGTGATAATTGTCTCTCATTCATTTTTTTTTTCTCATGTTGCCTACGCTTTCTGGGACCCAGAAGCGAAAATGAAAGAAGCATTGACAGAGACCCCAATTTATTAACGTACACCTTATAGTTTGCTCATAGGACTCATTGAGTCAATATAGAGCTATCTCTGTCTTTCCCTTTCCAGGAATAATAGTGTATCAAAATCAAGGTTTTGTAACCCGAGAGTTTATCTCAACTTATTTTGTCTAGGTAAACTCGACTCGTAAACTCGACTTGAAAACTCGTACGAGTTTACTTAAAATTAAAAATATATAAAATTTATTATATGCAAGACATATATAAGCTAATATAATATTGTAAATATGTCAATAGTGCAAAATATGACTTAATTACAAAGGCAAATTACATTAAACTACCATAATAAAATATTATGTTCAACTTAACATCAAAATACAAAAATTAACGCACAAAATCATAAGTTTTATAAGTCTCTAAGTTTAAGCCATCCAAAAAACAACTCAAAAAAGCAAGTTTCACAAGTTCCTAAAGTTGTTAATAAAACTATCTAAAAAATAAACTAGTTAATTTCTTCAAAAGGTCAACAAACACCACCACCGCAACCCTAACCGGCGTCGAAATCTGAATTTCCACCGTC
>Ga0099826_10003479_pt1 | contig 10705 bp, 2 predicted proteins | sample Mtrugardesep15_FD_76830 | JGI IMG/M metagenome (GOLD analysis project Ga0099826, IMG submission 76830) | Root nodule microbial communities of legume samples collected from California, USA - M. trunc garden sep15 | ecosystem: Host-associated > Plants > Roots > Nodule | place: USA: California...
AAATATAAGCAAAAATGAGTTAAAAGAAAGTTGTTGTATTTTGTCCAATTTTAAAAAAATACATCAAGCTTTTTTTTTGACACATTTTCAATTATATTTTGTTACATGAAAGTATCGCTGAATTCATTTATGTATAATATATAAGAAACATACGAAGTGACCGTTGCACCTGCAAAGATAATAATTATTCTTTGCTAGCATAAAGAGATCTATAAAGTTTCAGAAACTAGGTATTAGATTACCGAATAATGGGGACCTTGTTTCTCATAATAACATTTGCTTCACCGTCATGATAGACAAAAACCTTTGTAAAAGACTATTTTCACCGTTATGATAGACATAAACCTTTGTAAAAGATTAACATGTTGATGACCAGATTTTCCCTGGATCAAAAACTAGCGTGAGTATTCTCATGACTAGGGAAAATGAATTTTGTTGGGAATACTGAGAAAAGTTTGGAAGAATGAAGATGTGATGGTGTGGGAAGCAATGGTTCGTGTCTTTATTATTTGTAGACAAGGGTGCATTAATTTTACACGAGAAAAGTTCACCTTCTTCATTAATTTTGGTCAATTTCGTTGAATGGTTAGCAATACATTGACGTAATTCAAAAGGAAGTCAGTTCTTTGTCTCAAGTTCGTTTTTGGACTTTTGTTTTATGCTTTTTTGGTGGATTGGATGTCGCGAGGTTGTGAAAGCTGCATGATCCTTCGGTCAGGTGCTCTTCGAATTGTGGCCCAACTTGGGTGTTGGGGTCTAGGAGTTTTATTTTGAGGGTGTTTCTTTGGGGGTGAGTAGTGACGATGGGCGGTGGTGGATACCGTGTTTACAATGCTTGTTTTTTTGTAGGAGTCTGTTTTAGGTGGCGATCTGTTTTGGTGGGTTTATTTTCAAGGGTGTTTTTAGGTGGTTATGGTGTACCGTCTATATGCGGCACCATTTGTATCTTGTTCCGTCCATACCTTACGTCTTGCAAGGATGACGTTTAATAATATTTGCCGATTCAAAAAAAAAATCAAAAGGAATGTATAGAGTCAAATGTACCTAATCTAAAATTGAGACAAATTCTTTTGACTCTTTGAATCTCTTTTCGTTATATTTTTCCCATCTATTTTCATAATTATATTTTTCCCATCTATTTTCATAAGCACCCTTTAATTTTTTCACATATATTAAAAAAAGGGATTAGTGAATTTGACGTGTGTATTTTATATAAATATTTCTAAAATACTCTTTTTATGAATGATTTAGCTAATTTGTCGAAAAGTAGTAAAATTTATAAAGTTCGTACCCATAAGCATTGCATAATTTCAACTTAACTACTATGACTATGATTAGGATATGTGTGAAGGGTGGGGGTGCATTTGGAAATTGGTTTGATTGAATTGACGTAAAGAGAGAGATAAAGGCAGCTAGATCATGTCATATTCCCTTCTTTGAATTGTTTGGGTAACTACAAACTATGAATATCACTTGAATTGATTACTCAATTTTAAGACATTTGAACAAAATAGTTAGGCCAATGTCTTGGTTACTGACACTTTTCATTTATTACTACTCCCTGATATCTTAGATGAGCCCATAACCTTCGAAGGTTTAAGAACACCAAATAAGTACAAAAATCATTATTAGAACATGTCTAAAGCTAATAACAATTAAACAGTTAAATTAGGTTAAACACCAAAGTCAGGGTTAGTAATCATTGAGACCTAGATCAACTTACAAACATTCTCAAACTCATAAAAAATATTAAGTATAAAATTAATCGAATAAAATACCAAAGCAATTAGCTGAATTGATAGGATAATTTAAAGATACATGACCAAACAATTACAGGGAAGTTCCTTTTTCATGACCTAACGTAGAGAGAATTAGCTACTCGTGATTCCTAAAAATAAACTAATGAATATGAATAAGAAAGCATAAGTAAAGGATCGTCGGTTGATGATTCATTGTCTTCTGAATAGATCAGATCACCCTTACTCTACTAAAATTGTGTTTCTACTGTCTGGTGCTCGTCAAAATGTGTTTTCCACTGACCTAGGTGCTTTCTTTATATAGGTGCGCTTTTCCCTAAACTTTAGGGAATATAGGCCCGTGATAAGGGTATACAACTAGCAACGTGAGTTAAAACAAAATGCAAACACATCATATTTCTTTCATATCTTGCAACGTGGAGCTCATATCCCGCGATGAGTGATAGGAATTTGATGATTCTTCTAATTTCATTATGAATTCATAACGCGTGGCTCGTTACACGCTTCACGATTTAGGTAATGTCTGACTCCAGCTATATTCTTTCGTCCTAGCTATATTTATTCTTACCAAAATGTCTGTAATGACTATTCCCAAGGAATCACTAAGGATAAACTTGTAAAATCTTAGCCCGATCACAAAGTTGTATGGTTCGGCTGGGTTTCCATGGTTTTAAGGTTGTTTTCTCTTTCATGACTTTTGAATGAATCTTGTACAAAACTAAACTAAAATACATTCAAACTACCTACTTTAACTCTAAAATGACTCTAAATATATACTAAAAACCCTATATGATTTCATGTAATCACATCCCCGCACTTAAACTTTTGTTCGTCCTCAAGAAAATATACTTGTTAACTAAAATTCATAGAAAAATAATACACCTCCTTGAATGATAATAATATCATAAAAGAATTTTACCTCTTCTAAGAATGTAATTATTGGTGTTTTTGCATTGTCCTGCTCAGAATAGTATGATTCACCACACTTCACCTCTATAGGTCCAAAGGAAGTATCATAGACAACTACTAAAACACAATCTTTTTCTAGCTAAACCTACTTCCATATCATTGAGTCAGGGTCGTCTCTTTGTTGATATGCACATGTCACTTGACCATACAATTTGAGAGCATTCTAAACGTGAATCAAAGTACATACAATACACACACTTGTAGAGTACTTTAATTTCACGGGTTATACGTTAGCTTAGGTAAGAGGTGGATAAATTTGAAAAGTAGTGTTAAAACGGAGTTAGGTCTATACTATAACCAAACAATTCTTAGGTGTTTTGTAAGTATTCTATTGAAAAATCATGTAATTAGACAAAGCAAGACACCTCATAAAGAATTGGGAAGACAAGCAATGAAGATCCAAGAGGCATCTGAAGACATTACAAGTTGGGAAAATTCTGTTCCAAGTTCCAAGACAAGTTTGGAGGAAGAACACACTCAAAAAGACGAAGAAAAAGGCAAAAACACACTGAAAGCGGAAACCACACGCCCCGATGTGCTCTCACACACCCTAGGTGTGCAAAACAGTGTTGGAAAACACAATTTTCAGCACGCATGCGCATAGCCCTAGGTCAAGAAAAAACAATTTTTTGCTTTTTTTTTTTTTATCTACATGTCAGTTTTCAGCCCAAACACAGCTGGAAACTTGCCGATAAATACAAGAGCTCTCATTCAAAAATACTAATTCATAACTTGATGGTTCAAAAGGAAGGCAAGCGCTAGGAGTATCAGAGGAGTCTCTTCTCAACCTTTGTTATTAGAGTATGTTTTATTTCTTTTGTAATTTATTTTTATTACTATTAGTAACTAAACCTTAATTGGTTAGGGTTCAAAGATGAACCTCTATTTGTTTGTTGGATCAATTTAATTCAAATCTTTTATTCAGTTATGTTTTGAGATCTATTTAATTTTTATATGCAAAGGTCTTAATACTCTTACAAATTATAAAAAGTGTGACATAGTTAGAGTCTCTGAGTGTGACATATAATTACATGTTGTTGACATTAATTGTTTCTTGAGGTGCAAAATCCTTGAGGTCCAAGTTCCATAAGATGCAAGTTCTTTTCAATCCAAAGTTTCTTAATTATAATTATTCTAATAAGACATACATACATAACACCTTATATAGTAGAGATGTACTCTTCAGTTATGTCCCTGAAGTTTTAATTGGAGGGTATTAGGTTGTTTGAGCCTTCTTGAAAAATTTATTCCTCTTCTTGAAATTAATTATGTCTAAAATTACTTTGTTGGGTTATGAGGAGTTACGAAGAGAGTCTGAAGATCACCCACATTAACATAAAAATAATTATGTAAACAACTTTATCAATTAATATATTAAAACATAAATCACCTAACATTCAAATTACTTTTAATTAAAATCAGTTCTACGAAATCAACTTTCACCATCACAAAACTAAACAATCACAAAAATAATTTAAATAGGTTCCTTTACTGCTGCTTTGCATGCCCGCCGAACAATGTTACTCTCAAAGTGTACCTCTTTCTATTATTTAGTCTTTTTATAAATAAACTATGGGAATACTTTGATATCTGTTGTTTGAATGATTATGGATAAATATAATTTTGCCTTCCTTTTTCAATTTTTGAGAGTGATGCTGGACCACATTGTTCATGTGATCCCAAACGGCTCAACATAAAGGAAAATTACTTTTATATTAAATTACAATATAAATAATATAATGTGTTAAACTAACTTGATCAAATAAGCTAGCTAGATGCATTCCTATCTCTAATTTGGAATGTTACTTTAAGTAGTGTGCCACATTCTTTGAACATGCACCCCTCTTGCAATTCCTTTGTCGAGTTTTGTTATATGAAAGATTTGATTCACTCATGTACTATACACTTGACCTATGTACGGCTATGCTTAGGTTAATTGGAAAAATCCTACCACAACATAAGATTTGATTCCTTTTTTGGTATGTAGATTGTAGTCACCTTCTGCTATCTCCTAAAATAACGAAATTATAAAAAAAGAAAGAAGCTACTAGAAGATAATTGTTTTTTATTTTAATTGTTTAAAAAGCAAAATGAATTACTATATATAAACTAACCATGCACAAGTGATGCAAAGATTAGGCTATAAAATAATTGAATGAAAATCACGGGCACCATTAATCTCAAGAACAAAATAATGTACTTATATTTGAAATTTCCTTGACTCATATATGGTCCCCCCTAAAGTTTGAGGTGATCAACTACAACACACAATGGAATTTCATATAGTTTGCGCAAGGAATTTGGATAAATTCATCTTCATTCCCTTGGTCTCAATTATGATTCTATAACTTCATATGTTTGTGATACACAAAGTTGAACCACTATTTCGCTTAGGAAAGAGTTCTATTACTATTTGTGTTTTTATGTATAAATGCTCACATATGAGCTAGTCCTTTTGATTTAATGGACATTTCCTTTTGTTTTAACTCTCTGGTTACTGGAGAAAAGAGATTATAGTAATCTAGAGTTTGATCGAAAGGTAAATAAAACCTAATAAAGAATTGTTTTACTCAAGAATCAAACTTAAAACTTCCTGAATGATTTGTGTCTTTTGATGACCTTTATTAACCACTTAAACTCTTTCACTTGATTATTTAATTTACACTTTCATTTGGAGAGATATGCATAATAAATATAATAATTAAAAAATAAATTATTATATTCATCATATCTATCTCTCTAAATGAAAATATCAATTTAAATAATATCAATTTAAATGGAGAGGATCACAAGTTAGGATTTATATACATCCATAAAGAGAATAATGAAGTTCTCCATTTTTTGATACATGAAGAGGATTCATTCTCCACACAAACCACTTTAATGATTAAGTAGTTAAATAATTTTTAATATCACATCTTCTTAAAATAATGTACTAGTTAATTAATTTTATATGAAACAGAGAAATTATTAATGATTTTACAAAATTACTTTTTATTAACGGTATTAGTTAGATTGAGATTGAAATATTAAAAGAATTGGAATATTTCATCTTATTTTTTCTTTTTCTTCCATATTTTCTCCTAATATTTTTTATTATTAAAGCAAACTAAAAGAATATACTATAGGGAGATATTTTTATTGACCGGGCTAGTCATATTTCTTAAAAAAAATAAAAAAATCTTACTTATGAAATTTTCTTTTTAATTTTACCACTGTCCTTGCCATGTACACTTTTGAAATTATTTCGATAATATATTTGCTGTCTTGGCAATCTAATGAGGATTTCTCAAATTTTAAGGGGTGTTTAGTGTTTAATTTTATGTATAAATTTAATTTAATTAATTAAAATATAAACTATTATATCAATTATTAAATTGTTATTGCACTCAATTTAAGTTAATAAAATGAATATTATATTAAATTGTAATTGAGAATGACATGTGATGGGTTGGATAGTTCTTTTAGTTAGTTTGTTTAGAACTTTCTACCCTTATATGATGGATTTATATATTGAATATCTCATTAGGCGAGTTTAACCTAATAGACATGTTATTGTATGTTTGATTTTCTGTTTGCAAAACACAAAAACGAGTTTTTACATTTTTAATACATTTTTGCCGTAATTCTCATAAGCCCCAAATACTACCTTCTAATTTAACATGGTTTTTTTAACGTAATTTCTATTAAACTCTGTTTTGCAAACACAATACCAAGCATACACTAAGAGGATAGTATACTTCTCAAAGTCTTTTTCTTTTCTCAACGTGAACCACAATGGATTCAATTCAACCACGACAAAGTACACGTTTATTGATCAATATGTTTACTCCTTAAATGGATTCCATCACACAAACCACACAAATCCATCTAATGTGAAGAATGTTTGATTATTACACATCTTTTATAAATATCAATTCTAACATCAACAAATTTTACATTGACTAAAATAAAACAAGGAGAAGAAAAAAAGTACTATATTTGCAAGTATTAAAAATATTTTTTAGAGATTGAAAATAAATAAAAAAATGTATTTCTATAGAGAAGAAAAGCATATTTAAAACCTTTAATATTAATATTTAATAAGGAGTATGGAAAATTCTTATTTATTATGAGCATGTGAAAGGTAAGGCAGAAATAAAAACTATTCCCCTTTCCATTTCTAAACGTTGGTAAATGTCAGTTTACTTTTACCCTTGTGGTTAATTTAGCATAAAGGGAAGTTACTAGTACTTAGTACCAAAGACTTGGCAGGCTGGTCATATGCAACATTATCCCTTACATTAATGCAGTCACATCATTTTTCCTTTGTTTTGTAGACATCAAGTTTCTGCAAAAGTTTGGCATTAAAACTTAAGGATAAATACGTGTGGCTTTGATAATTAAACCAGTTTGGTTTATTTTATAGATTACTACTTTTTATGTTCACCATTTGCCTATATTGTTTTAAGAGAAAAAATCAAGCAAACAATAATGAAACATATTTGAAAGTTAAAAAAATAGTCCATTAACCATATGATTTTTATGTGTAAAAATATCATATGATTGTTATTATCAAATAATATATATTGACCATGATTTGGATCATGACATAACTCTTTGAGAAATCCTCTTTAATATACTAGATAACTAATGAAAATGAGCAAAAACACCTCAACGATAGTTAACTACCATTGATTTATAACTAGAAAACTGGCGGTAGTTAATTACTGCTGGGATTTTGGTCATTTCCATATGTTTTTATGAAACAATGGATGTCAAAAAAGGGGTAGCATTTCGGTGTTTTTGGTGCCTTTGTTCCTATCTCTCTCTTGATTATCTATTCTCTCTTATCCAAATAATTTATTTTAATCATTTATCAAACATTCTTTCTCATATAAAATGAACTAAAGACACTAAAGACAAAGGTACTGAAGTGATACCCTCAAAAAAGCAAACTTCAACTTAGGGTCATATAATTTAAATTAGACCCAATGATCAATTTTTATAGATCACAAAATTTCTCAATTTCACATTGAAGAAAATACAAAGACTATTTCTTACTCCCATTTTTCTTCCAAGTAGAGGACTATTTGAGATAATACTCAAAGTGAGATTGCATCAACCATATGTTCTTATTTTCATAGTTACAAATCTTAGAATTTTTGTAGTATGAGGTCAAAAAAACACAGCTTCCTCATATTGAAAGTATAAAAACATCATAAGCATGGGATAAATCATTAATATGGCAAATCAAAGTTTGCAACTTAGTCTTGACCAGCTTCACATTTTGGTTATAGTTATTGGTACATTTCTTTTTTCCTTTTGTACCATTTGTATGTATCGTTTGAAGCAAGTATAGTTCTAGAGATAATACTCAAAGCGTTCAAAATTTTGGATCAAATTTTCTATTCCCAAATAGGTAAGTTCTAGTACATTAGGACCACAATATTGGAGATATAAAAGAACAGAATTCATCTCAATTTAGAAAAAGAAGACACATCAACTTAATTAATTATATGATTTGGGGGATGGCATGAAAGTTCTAGGGAAGTGCATAGACATTTGAAAATTTGCTTACTTTATAATACTTGGCACCATCAATTGAAAATTATAAACAAAGACTAGAGTAGTACGATGTTTTTTTTTTGGACAAAACCCTAGAGTGGTACAATTAACAATTGAAAAATGTGACTTAATATGTGTATATGATGATGGTGTGATCGACACACTCCCCCACTTTGAATTAATCCTCACATGTTCACCAAAAACGTGGTGAAAGCATGCTTTTTACAACTTAGCCCAATAATCGGTGAAGCAAAATAATAAGATAAGGGGGGTTTTGTACTTCTCTAAGGGTAAGGGGTGTGGTTTTCAAACACTTGTCATCATGATCCTAAGTGTGTTTTGGTTAAACATTTGTTAAACATGATTTCTAATGAATTGTATCTTGTAAAATTGATTAATTATATGATTGGATTCACTTTCTATGAGAGGTAAGCATGATTTTAGAATTTTAAAAATGATTTTGTCATATGTGAGTATTCACTTTCCATAAATCATAAACATATAGCTCTTTTTTACCATGGCACAAAGATTTTACCATTGATTAATAATGATTAATGTCTGTCAAAGGATATGTGAGACACATAAGATGAGTTTTGCGCTTTCAACCGATTTTTTTTTTTTCATACACAAGAATTGGATATAGAACCCCTAACCACTTGTTTAAGAAGCTCTAATCTCTTACCATTTAAACCAATTCATTGTTGGTATAAAAGTATAATCATAACCCTTTATGTGAAACTGAGTTTTGGAGCTTCTCTAAAGAGAAAGCAGTTCTATACTTAAGTTTATTGTTCTATACATTTTAACGTGAATTTTCAAAGTTACAAATTATGGCTTCACTATTAATGTACGATACTGACCTCGAAATAAACAACTTTTACTAAATCATTTCAATCATAATGAATTTTCACCACCCTATAGTCAAACACATATTAACTTGAGTTAAATTGAAATGATTTATGGGATAATTTCACTATGAAACCAAGTGTGATGTAAAACTTGACATGTGTTTGGAACCACATGATTGGTGCAATATTTAAAACCATATACAAGTTATATTTTTTCACTTTTAGACAAACGACTTGATGTTTGACATGATCAATAGTATAAATTGGCAGCTAACCATATTTATTTATTTTTACTAAAACCACACATTTGAAAATGAAAATCAACTATACACCGAAGACCATTTATGACACCCCACCTACACATGCTCTTTCAATGACTAAATGAGTAAATTTTGATCTCAAGTAGTTTTATTGCTAAGTTGGATAAAGCCTCGCTCATTTCAAACCTGGAAAAAAAAATTCATTTCATGCCTTGAAATTTTAGATAAGGATATAACTAGTCATCTATCATCATTAGGAAAAAAGGACAATTAATTACATAGCTAGCCTACTACTTTGACTGTCGATAAGATTACCTTAAATTGTTATATTTCTGTCATTGTTGTTATTGTCATTATAAAGACATCACATTCCTTTTATGGCCATTCCACATTGTGAACATGAAGACTAAAGTAGTGTACCTATTTTTACTATTTCACTCCCTTATACACATTTAATGTGAACACCAGTTAAATTTACACAATTTCATAATTAATTGAAAATAACCAAAGATAATATATGATTGTATTATTAAGCGTGTAGACTTATTTATCTGTTAAGGACGAATCGTTTAAAAAAATATGAGTTTAAATTTTGACTGAAATAATCATTAATCAGATTTTTTTTTTAATCGAACTTCATATCATCAAACCGTCTTTTCTCTAATTAATCGTAGAGTTATGATAAAAAAAGGCCAAATACCTCTTTGGGTCTTTAAGTTTCACGTTTGTTTTAGATAGGTCCTTTAAGTTTCTAAGGTTTCAGATAGGTCATTTAGTTTCAAGTTTGTTTTGGATAGGTCCTTTAAGTTTCTAAGGTTTCAGATAGGTCCTTTAAGTTTCGAGTTTGTTTTGGATAAGTCATTTAAGTTTCTAACGGACAGATCAATTTGGCTTAATAGAGGTTGATAGAAAGGACCTATCTAAAACAAACTCGAAACTTAAAGGACTCATCTGAAACCTTAGAAACTTAAAGGACCTATCTGAAACAAACTCGAAACTTAAAGGACCTATCTAAAACCGTAGAAACTTAAAAGATCTATCTGAAATAAACATAAAACTTAGGGTCTGTTTGGTTCGAGAATTAGGAGGGGAGGGGAGGGGAGAGGAGAGGAGGAATTTTAACGGAGGGGAGGGGAGGGGAGATGTTTTAATTAAAATTGTGTTTGGTTCGCAAGGGAAGGGGAGAGATTTTAAAATTATTTTACTGATTTACCTTTAAACTTAATTAAATAAGGATAATAAAGTAATGAAACAATAACGATATAATCGATAACAACACGATGTAGACGATGAAATAATGAATTAGTAATAGGGTTGTTACAAG
>Ga0099826_10003480_pt1 | contig 10704 bp, 7 predicted proteins | sample Mtrugardesep15_FD_76830 | JGI IMG/M metagenome (GOLD analysis project Ga0099826, IMG submission 76830) | Root nodule microbial communities of legume samples collected from California, USA - M. trunc garden sep15 | ecosystem: Host-associated > Plants > Roots > Nodule | place: USA: California...
AGAATGAACTTATATTATTTTTTCTAAATACTTTGGAATAAAAAATTCTCATCTTTATATTTCAAGAAATGTTAATCCTAAGAATAAATTTGATAAGCTTGAAACAAACACGTCCTTAAATTAATGACATCATTAGAATTTTGTAAAATTTGATAAAGTATATAATTTAAATGGATCTAATCATTTTCAAATAACTCATCTATAAATTTTTAGTTCATAAATAGAATGTCTTATTAACAAAATAGGTATATGAGACACCTCAAATTCAAATGCACAATTCAATATTGTTATACCGTTTTTCTATCAAAAATACTTTGATATACCATTTGTCATGCATTTTCCTTAGATTATTTTTGACTCAAAAGCTATCTTATATATAATGTTAAAAGTTAAAGATTTTCTAAACTTAAAAAAGTTAATTTAAAGTTCAACAACTAGTACATGGCAAACAACAATAATGTATTCAATTGCAATTTAGCCTTCTATTAACACATCTATTTACAAAAGTTAAATTAATGGTTAATTAAAAAATTTCGTCTTCCTTCCCATAAAATGCACGTATTTTAAATTTATTATTTTTTTTTTCAGCTTAAAAGATTAATCTATACATTTGTGTATAAATAATATTGTCTATATTAAAAATTACGGGTAGATTTTATTTTTTATTTATACAAATACAAATATTGATTAGATTTAATGTGAATCATCAAACACATGATGAAGACATTTAAATGAAATGAAATCTATCGATAAAAACCACCTTATCTAAAGAATAAAAAAAAATGATTGGGCGTTTTATTTGTGGGACGGCAGGACAAAAAAAACCAGGGCCAGTAAAACAATCAATCTACCTTGGATTGACCAAAAAAAATAAATCTACCTCAAGAAAAAAAAAAAAAGAAGAAGAAGAAGAAAAGGTCAAATGCTATTCCTCTATAGCAAGCAATTGAATTGTATAGGACTATTTTTTACCAAAGAAAGCGTGAAGAGTTGGAATAGCCGCAAACATTCTATTACTGTTTATCTACTCTTAGTAACTTTTAATCATTTTACAAACACTTCAACTTCCATAACTAGTGTTGGTAAATTTTACTAATCATTTTCACTCTTAGTTGTAAATGCAACTATTTAGTATTTTCACTTCACTTTCAACATCTCATACCTTTCGATTTCTCCGGCCGGCAAAATGGGTTTCGTGTTCGGAGTGGTGATCGGAATAATAGTCGGCCTTGCCATCATTATCGCCTTCGTCCGCTCCGAAAATTCCCGCTCCGCCCGTCGATCCCAGCTCGCAACCACCATCGCCGCTTTTGCTAGAATGACCGTCGAAGATTCTAGAAAGCTTTTACCTTCTCAGTTCTACCCTTCCTGGGTTGTCTTCTCCAATAGACAAAAATTAACTTGGCTTAACTCTCATCTTGACAAGATCTGGCCCTATGTTAATGAAGTAAGTACCTAACTTTATCTTTTTCTTTATCCGTTTTTTTTTGGCCTCTGGCTCTGGTAATCTGAAGTTCGACCTTGATTGTTTTGATTTTTGGATAGGCTGCTTCTGAGCTTATTAAGACATCGGCGGAACCGATTCTTGAAGAATACAGACCAATGGTGTTATCTGCTCTTAAGTTTTCCAAGTTTACTCTTGGTACTGTTGCACCACAATTTACAGGTTTGTTCATTTCATTCCCCACATTTATAGAGATTGCTACTTTAAATAAATAAATGTGGATGGATTCTGCTGTCTCTAGATCAAATGCTATCTTCAAATATTAAGCTGATATTGGTGACTACATCAATTCATTGTTTCTAGCTTTTATAGTATCTCTTAACATACATAGTCAACCGGAGTTTGAACAAATCGTTGCGGCTATAGCGTTGTAAAATAGCGGAATTTAAACAAATAATCAATGTCGGCGATGCACTAATGACAACATTGACTCTTTTTGGTAAAAAAAAATAGTGGATAGTGGATGACTTATAAGCTAGGTTATAGCTGATAGCGGATAAGCTAATTGATTGAATTTGTAGTGTTTTGTAAAATTAGCCCTTGAAGTAGCTTCTAAATATGAAATAACCTAAAAAATTGTGCATTTAATTAATTTTTTTTTTTTCAGTTAAGATTGCGGGGGTAAAATGGAGATAAACAGTGATAAGCTACTTGAATTAGCTTATTGAAAACCGCTATAAGCTAAAATAAGCTATAAGCTTGTGTAAATTTGACACTTACCAAACAAGTGTTTTTTAATCATACGAGCTTATAAGCTATAAGCTATAAACCATAAGCTCAATTTTATCTCTTACCAAACAAACACATTGTGTAATTGAATTGAAGTTTGATAGGATCATAATTATATGCTTATTTGTTGATTCCTAACTTTTGGCTTTGATTAAGTGAACTTGTGCAAAACATTAGCTCAAGTGGTTAGTATTGTGTAAGGGAGGTTTTTTTTGTCATATTTGATAAGGTTAATGTATTTTGAGATGTAGCTTGTGCCACCAGGTTGTCTGTTACTCATTTTACTATTTTAAGATTGCTGTCTGAAGCTTTTGATTTGTTGATGTTCTGCTGTAGGGGTGTCTATAATTGAAGATGGAGGAGATGGTGTTACAATGGAGTTAGAAGTGCAGTGGGATGGTAACCCAAGTATTATACTTGATATTAAAACTCTGGTTGGTCTTGCACTGCCTGTGCAGGTAGTTTTCACGCCATTTTTTACTGCCACTGCACATCTTGTTACTACTTTTTCCTAGTGGCTGTTTAGATGACTTCAAATGTTCTATTTTTTTCCTTCCCAACATGTCTTCTATTTTCACTCAAACAAACTATTGTAAGGCGCAGATTCCTACAAAGCATCCAATTGAAGTTATAATCCATCAAATTGAATGAAACCGTTTGAGTTATTAGGTTTTATATATTATATTAAGGACACTCCATTGATTTGTGGATAGAGATACATTTAACTGATTGAAGGAGAGGTTCCCTTCCTTTGTCATGATTGTTAACATGCATAAAGCATTATAATTATGTTTTTGACTCTAATGTCATTTGATTCACCACATGTATTGTATATTGTTGGTTTTGTGTTCTTACGCTCTCACTTTCCATTTTTTAGGTTAAAAATGTAGGATTTACGGGCGTCTTCAGGTTGATTTTTAAGCCACTGGTTAACGAATTTCCCGGCTTTGGAGCTGTTTGCTATTCACTAAGGCAGAAGGTATGGTATATATTCTAAAAACCATTCATTTCCCGTTTGTTTTAGTGCACCAATATTAAGATTTCAATGAATTGGATCTATCTTTTTTTGTGTACAATGGAGCCAAACACCCTTTTTGTTTGATATATTTAATAATTTCAGAAAGTTTTAACTTACAGAAAAAGCTGGACTTTACACTAAAAGTCATTGGTGGTGACATATCAACAATCCCTGGATTATACGATGCAATTGAGGTTTGAACTACAACTAGTTAATGATGTCCTTTTGCAGCTTTTCATGATTCTTTTGGTTACATCAATATCTATCCAAAGATTAATATGTCATCTTTATCATCAGAGTACATGGTACTGTTTGAAATCCCTCCAAATACATTGACGCAGAAACTTGTAACTTTAACTGAAAATTTGTTCATAGAATTGAAACCTGTTCTCGACTGAATTTTTAGAATTGAGGTCCATCTTTTCTCACCAAGTACCTTTACTACTAATGTAGAGAGCAGAAGATGGACTTTGATCTTTTGTCAAAAAACAATCAAAAGTTACTTGTGTATTAGCTTTTTCTTAAACCAACTAAGGAAATATTTAGAATTATAAATGTAATTTTGAAATATAAAACAATTGTACTTTATCATGACACCCCCCTCCCCTCGCGGTATCTTTTCCTGTCATTCCACTTTCTCCCTATCTTAATTTTAGCTTGCAGAGCAAACCACTATTTTCCAAAAGTTCCTCGTTTATTAGCTTTTTCTTAAATAAACTAAGGAAAGATTTAGAATTATACATGTGATTTTTGAAATATAAACAATTATATTTTTTTATTACATCTCCTTCCTTGTCATTGAACTTAATCATCTTGCTATGCATTGAACCTTAGCTACATAGCAAGTGGAGTATTAATATGTTTTAATTTCCAAAATTGTATATTGCCACAATTGTGATATTTCATGAACAGAGTAGTTAGCTGTGCTTATTATTATTATTATTATTATTCTTTCCATTATCTTCTTTTGTGATTCCTTTCTTCCTTTTTTCTCCTATTTGAAGAATTTGTTAGGTGTTTGATTTCCTGATGTTTGTTAGTAATTTCGTCTGTAAAAAACAGGGAACAATCCGGGATGCCGTTGAAGATTCTATTACTTGGCCTGTGAGAAAAATTGTACCCATCTTGCCTGGAGATTACAGGTAATAAACTAAATTTGCAAAGGATCACTCGTGCACACTTCAATGTTACCAATGTTGGTCCTTCTTTCTGTTGTCATTGTTGGTCCTAAGGTTCTTGTTTTTCTGGAATATGTAAAAGCGAAAAATGATTTATTTTCTCAAAATAAGTAATCCAAATATGAACGTAGTCTGGTAATAACGTAAGTGGTAACCCCATTGAATTACAAATTAGATTCTTGAACTAGTTCCTTGATATATGTTATATTAGTTATACTAAAATAGTGAACCATAATACAAAAAACATGTAAAAATGCTAGACCATGGGTGACCTATCGAAATATGTATCTCATTGTTGTTTATGTATGGTCTGCATGCCTAAGCCTGTTGACCAGTCAAATGTTGTAGTGCAGAGCTTGTGGCTGTATCAATCACAGGGTATCTTATTTGGTTGACTTATGTTGAAATAAGATGGTAAATTAAGAGTGATAAGGACTAATACTATATGAAGGATGTCATACAAAATAATAATATAAAGCTCACCAATCCTTATTGATATTAATGCTAGACTCCCATTCTGATTAAGAATTGGATACCATGAATTATAATGATTTTATGAGATGTTATCTAGATATTCCAACAAGTTGTTTATCACTGGATTACTTTCACTATGATTTTGACTAGTTAAATCACAGATTTTCCGTTTTGAACCTTTCTTCACTTTCTTGTTCAGTGATTTGGAGTTGAAGCCTGTGGGGATATTAGAAGTCAAGCTTGTGCAAGCAAAGGAACTAACAAACAAGGATCTCATTGGAAAATCAGATCCATATGCTGTACTGTACATACGACCTTTACGCAATAGAACGAAAAAAAGCAAGACAATTGTAAGTTAGTTTATTTTTCCTTGTTGTCTCTGTCTCTCACTCTCTCTTTCTCAAGCATTCTTTGGTTCTCAATCCTAGAGGAAATAACTCTAATTCGTTTTCTCCCTCCAGAACAATGATTTGAATCCAATATGGAATGAACACTTCGAATTTATAGTTGAAGATGAGTCCACTCAGCACTTATTTGTTAAAGTGTATGATGATGAGGGGTTGCAGTCGTCGGAATTAATTGGATGTACTGACATAAAGCTTAGTGAACTCGAACCTGGCAAAGTAAAAGACGTGTGGTTGAAACTGGTCAAGGATTTGGAGATCCAAAGAGATAACAAGAACAGGGGGCAGGTAAGAAACCCTGTCTTACATATATGGCTTGCTAGATTAAAACTATAGATGGTCAGGAAGGTTCCTGGTTTAGGTAAGTTCTGTGAGTTTAGTGTGTACCTTTCTCATCCCCACTATAATGGGTTAGAGAATGCAATCAATTTAAAAGAATGACTAATGCCGAATAAATCTGAACTGAACTCCATACTCTTAAATTAATCTTCATACATACATGCATGCATGCGTGTGTGTACACACACACACACATGGAAATACTCGAATATCAACTGATTGTCATGAAATCTGACAGCCTTTTCTTTAACTTTTATGATGTACACATTAGTGTGTACTTCTAAGTTGTTAGACTGTTGTGGTGTTCAGCTCCATGTTTGACTCATGTGCAGCATCTTTCTTGAATTTAGGGACTATATATTTCTTACTTCTAAATTACTAGTCAATATGGATTTACATTCATTTCTTAGTTTGTAAACAATTGTCAAAAATACTTTCTGTTGTGCGTCTGACATAATAAATATATTTGTTTCTCTGTTAAATGTGTTTTGGTTAACTTATTTTGTGCTAGAAATAACATTAGTTGAAATCTTACCAAGAGCTTTTGAAATGAAAAATAATCTCACCTAATAGTTAAGCAAAATCAGACACACTATAATTATTGCTCTTTCTGTTTAGGTACATTTAGAGCTTCTGTACTGTCCTTATGGCACAGAGAATAGCTTTACCAACCCGTTTGCACGGAACTACTCAATGACATCCTTGGAAAAGGTTCTTAAAGGTTCAACAAATGGAATAGATTCTAATGGAAATGAAAGCGACGCTGCACAGAGGAAAAAGGAGGTTATTATTAGAGGAGTCCTTTCTGTTACTGTGATATCAGCCGAAGACTTGCCTGCCGTGGATTTCATGGGGAAATCTGATCCTTTTGTTGTTCTTACATTGAAGAAAGCAGAAACAAAGAACAAAACCAGGGTAAGATTTTGATGGACCAAGAACCCCAGATAGCATTGACTTTATAACCATTTTGAATCAGAGATCAGCTTACAACTATTATTGATAATGGACATTATTATCTGTGTTAGATCTTTTAGGGTATCTAAAATAAATATCACTTTCCAATTTTTGTGGCATTATTTATCAACATATTAACTTGACAGTGAAACTTTGTTAATTTCCCAGGTTGTGAACAACAGCTTGAATCCTGTTTGGAATCAAACATTTGACTTTGTTGTAGAGGATGGATTACATGATATGCTGCTTGTTGAAGTTTATGACCATGACACCTTTGGAAAGGTAATAAATTTTGCACCGTTTTGAATTAGTTACAAATATTGCATTTCATTATTACTTCCTCCGTTCCAAAATAACTTATCATTTTAGCATATACAAATGTTTCTAAAATAATTGACATTTTGCTTTTTCGATGTGACATTATTTTTATTTTTTTTCAAGTCAGTATATTCGACCATACGTTTATGACAATGATTAACATCCAATAGTTAATAAGGACACTTTTGTAAAATTGCAACATTCTTTAACTTATTTCTAGTGTTTCCAAATCGTGTAAAGAAACCTAGGATGATTGATGACAGTTATTTGGAATGAAGGGAGTACGTATAGGCCCTAGTTCTTGATAAATAAAACATGGAGGTCTGTTTGGTTCTTGAAAAATGAAAAGTATCAATTTAGTATGTTCCATTTTTAGAAACAAATAGGTATCTGTTTTCTCAAGGACTGGTTTGGGTCTTTACTCATTTTCTCATAAAATGTTTTGATGACTTTAAGTCAATTGACAAGCTTAACTCTGAATACAAATTTTGGAGGAATTTGGAAAGGCATTATTTTGACTTATCTTACGACATGTACGCTTACATATTGATATATCCATAACCGGTTTTCAACTTATTTTGTTAAACTCTAAGATGGTCTATTGTTATATGTCGTTTTCAGTATCTCCAGATTCCACCCTAGATCTCTATTGGATGGTAGAAACAGACTATAGATAGGCTTTGCACCATAAGCACATATGCACTTCTTGTATAGGTGCTTAATTAAATTGTATATTTCAAATGCCCCTAATTTAGTTCCGATTTCTTATTATGCACATCAGGAATGGTTAGAAATCAATGGACGAGTCATTTATGGCCCTATACGAGCGACTTAGATGGATTGATGTAATTGTTTGTCATGTATATTCAACATTATTAAAGAAATATTATATTTAAACATAAACTGCACCTAAGTGCAAATAAACTACATACAAACTTCAGTCATGGGGGGATTCTTAAAAGTTTATAATTTTGTTCACTTGTTAAGTTCTCTTCGTAATTGTTGCAGGATTACATGGGCAGAGTGATATTGACGCTTACCAGGGCGATACTGGAAGGGGAATATAAAGAACGTTTTGAGCTAGATGGTGCAAAATCTGGCTTTTTGAATTTGCATCTCAAGTGGATGCCACAATCAATTTACCGTGATTCTTAAATTTTCCTTTCTACCTTCTCGTCGCTTTATAGAGGATTGTAGTTTTGTGGATATCCAGACCATATTGTCACCTACTTGTGCACATTGTATCTTCATACGTTTACAGCAAGCAATGTAAATTTTTGTATCATTAAACCTGGTGAAGCCATACAATTTCTATATTAGATTATCCTTTCCATCATGTACCCTATGTAATTTTTAACATACTCAACCATAAGAGTTACTATTATAAAAGGTAATTATGCGTAAAATTATTAAACCTGACCAATTTTACTATGCATTCTCATGAACCATGTAAATTTTTCAAAAATGCCCTTGCGCAATTTGGATTTCATAATCCGAATTCATGTTTCACTAATTTGGATTTTATAATCCGAACTATGCTTATTTATAATCAACAATCAGAATTTCTCTCATTTCAGTAGTTTTGAATTTTGCTTTTAAAAACAACAAAAAACAAAGTAAAAAATGCTAAAAACCTGTCAAATAAAATCATAAAAATACCACAATTTTTTTTTAAAAAATCAAATAAAATCAATGCAAATTTTTTTGGATTTTTCTGATAATATGAAAAAAATTTAAAAAAATGAAAAATGGGTCTAAACGATAGAATTTAGGATTTTGAGGGGCGGAGTCCCGTAAGAAGTCCCTTTCTAAAGGAGTCTTGAACCTTATTTTTTTTTTTCTTCTGATTTTCTGGGGAAGTTTCGGAGCAACTCGACTAAGTAGCCCGAAAACCCGATTTTTGACTAAAAACAGCTAAAAATAACCCAAAACAGAAGAATGAGAGTTAGGAAGATTTATATTGTCAAAAAATGACAATTCATGCTACAAACATATTTAAAATTTGTGTTGATACAGTATAACCCGAATAGTTTTTTCCCATGAAAAGGGGGTGTTTGGAATATATTATCCGAAAAAATCAAGTAGTGCGTCCTATTTTTTTGAAGTTTTCGGATTATATAATCTGAAAAAATCCGTAACTCATTTTTTAACCCTATAACAAAGGAAAAACTGAATTCGGATTATGAAATCCGAAAATTTCAAGGGCATTTTCGAAAGAAAAAAATAGGACGCGCGAGAAATGAATAGGTAATAGTCAAAATCTAAAATAAAGCTACAAATTATTCTCAAGCCCTGTTGAACAGTTGAAACCAAAAGCATTAACCGGGACGAGTTAAAAAAACAGAGTTAGTTTTAGGATCTTCAACATTTTTATTTTCTATTTCTCCTCCAGTCCAATATTTCCTAAAAATGTAATTAGTATTTCGCTTGTTGCATGTGCATGATGCCACTTTTTTGAGGTTTTTATGTACAGAAGCATTTAATTGTTGCATTACAGAAGATTGTAATGCCAAGTTTATTTTCCATTCGTTCCCATTTCCTAACTTTCTTCAAATAGAAAAGCAGCATTCAGTCATTATAAAAAATGAACAGGTAACTTGGCCATCATTATCCTTAATAATAAAGAATATCTTGGTCTGAAACATGGGCTATGCTATGTGGTGCGAAAAAAGCATGTGCGAGATTCGACGAATCGTTAGCAACCGGTGGATGCGTTTTTTGTGTGGAATACATGCTAGGTGAAACATCAAGAGATTGTGCAACGTAAATGTTCCATCCATTGTGCCTAAGTCGTGTGCTATTTTCTCGTGTCTTATAGCATTTTCCCTGAAACATTTATCTCCTACTACGAACATATATGTTCAATATTTATTAGCACCGAGGGATGCAGATACAAACCAAGTACATAAAATCATTTCTCACAACCCGCATTTCACTCACTCAGAGACGCTATTGAGCAGCATGTAATGTATCAATCAGGAGGCACATTTTTATTCATTGCACATCGTAAAGTATCAGATTGCTTTGAATTCTTATTAAATGCTGACAACTTCATCAATAACTGTCAATAGAAAATGCTTCAGTTTTCTTCTTCTCCTATTGTTTCCCCTGCATAACCAGAATTCAACCATATTGAAATTATCCTTTGAATAAACATAATCGCTAATTTATGATACACACAACAACTAACAAGAAATTGCATTATTAATTTAGTCCTCTAAAGTGAGTTACTCGCGTTAGACTAAACAGTAAATAACCTCAACTGCTGGTTAAAAAATAAAAGAAACGATTGATATTACATGCACATAAATAATAAACCATGGATATGTTAGAATATTAACCATTGATTTTGTTAGGAATCCACATGTACAAATTCTGGACCTAACAAATTTCCTCATTGATGGGTGAGATGTCATATGTGCGTTGATTCATATATCACTTAATAAATCATCGACAGCCAAAAAGGACTTCCTGCGAAGCGCAACCAATTATTTGTCAGGTTAGTGTTAACAAAGTTCCATGCCTTCGCCAGTTTTAACTCTCACCACATAGTGACTACTTGAAAAGGGTTAACAACCTAAGGCTACAGATTGTAATCTACTTCAGATTGAAAGATGAAACACATGTATGACTAAGTAGATGTTACTCATGTTAGTACATATTTGCACAAGTTATATAGTACATACTAAAGCTGCACATACTATGCAGTACATAACTCGTTGACTATTCTGATCCTTGCCAACCAACATATATTGCACGGCAGTTACTTCAACATATTAGCAGTTA
>Ga0099826_10003481_pt1 | contig 10704 bp, 4 predicted proteins | sample Mtrugardesep15_FD_76830 | JGI IMG/M metagenome (GOLD analysis project Ga0099826, IMG submission 76830) | Root nodule microbial communities of legume samples collected from California, USA - M. trunc garden sep15 | ecosystem: Host-associated > Plants > Roots > Nodule | place: USA: California...
TAACTGTGAATCTTGTCTCTTGCAAACAAGTTTGGCTATTTCTTTAAGAATCAATTTTGTCTCCCAAACTCGATTCTACCAAAAGCCATGAATCCTAGATTCTACGGTGAATCCAAAATCAATTCTCAATTTGTCTTTGGGTTACAATTTCAGAATTCATTTTATCCCTTTATTACCCTTTACAACTATCATCATTATATAATTCTTACCACGACTCAATAATCTGAACCAGATCACCTATATCTACCCCTCAAATTGTTGCATGTTTATGTTCTCCACTATAGAAACATCATTGAGATGGAATTTATTTGATGAGGGAAAATGAATATGAAATATGAGAGACAGAGAAAGAGAATTAATAGAATGGAATAAGAAAATTGAGAAATATGAGAAGGAGGAAGGAATGGTAGAATGGTGAAAAAAATCGTGAGCTATGTTTGAAGGAGTATTTTGTGTGCCTATTTTATTTTTAAAGGTGGTACATGGCGGTGCATCAGATCATGAAGCTCTATTCCTATTTGTGATGAAATTTGGTTGTTGAATGATGGCTGCATAAATGGTAACATTATAGGGACGCATTTTATCCGTGATTTTGTTGTGGGTACTTTAATTGACGACTCTTCCAATAGATGGAATGATGTATTGGTTCGGCAAATTTTTAGTGAGGATATGGATTTTGTTGTTCCTAATACTCTGTTGGTTGATCGGGTACCTAATGATCGAATGGTTTGTAAAACAGAGAAAAATGGTTTATATTATGTCATAAGTGCATATATGCTATGTATCGAAGAGTTAGTCGATACTTCTCATCTACGGCGTCCGAGTTTTTAGTCGAGTATTTGGTGCATGAAAGTGCCACCGAAGGCAAAACATATGGTTTGGCGGATGTGTCGTGTATGTTTGCCAACCTGAGTTCGTCTACAAGATAAAGGGGTGTAGTGTCCTACAAATTGTGCAAGTTGTAGTTTTAATTATGAAGATCTTGCACATGTTTTGTTTGATTGTTCTTTTGTTGTTTAAGCGTGGCAAATGTGAGGTTTGTGGGATGATGTTAACCATGTTGTTCATGTTGTTGTCACCACCGATTCAGCTGCTAATGCCATCTTTTCATTATTGCAAACTCTACCACATGAACATGCCCAACACATGTCTACCATTGTTTTGGAGTTTACGGAAACACTGAAACCTCAAATTATGGAAGGATGAAAATGAGATGTGCGCTAATGTTGTAGACAGAGCACACCATTTAGTATATAATTGGCAGACCGTAATTTTCCCTTGAAGCACAAATGGCTAGCAACAAGAAACGCAAGGCAATGCAACTCGTGCTCAACATATGGAAGAAATGTAGTTGCCATCTTCTTCTTCTTCTTTCAGTATATTAGCTCAAGCTCGATGGGAGAAACCACAACACGGTAGGGTTAAGTGTAATGTCGATGCCTCATTCTCGGCTCAATGGAACCACAAAAGTATCAATATATGTTTATGCGATGACGTTGGTGCTTTTGTTCTGGCGATAACTATGAGCTTTTCACCTGTATGCCCCGTGGATGTCTGGGAAGCGTTGTGTTTGTTTCACACTTTACAATGGTTGAACGACATGCAATTTGATAATGTCGACTTCATGGTGGATTAAAAAACAACCAACGATGCTTTTCATTCTAATCGGGACGACGTTACAGAATCAAGTCATATTATTACAACTTGCAAACATATCTTTAAGACTCAGTTTACAAACTCTCACGTCGAGTTTAACTGGCGACAAATAAATGAGATATCACATACACTTACAAAAGAGACTACATTATTAACTAGTCCCACCATTTATTTTGATATTCCTCGATGTATTAATAGACTTATTATTAATGAAATGCTATAAGCAAATTTTTCAAAAAAAACATTAAAACATAATAGTGAGGGGTGTGATATATTTTATATATTTCTTATAATCTTATATGTAAGACTTTTTGAATAAATTTTTGATATAAACTTCCCAAACAATATTTTTTTATACAAATCACTGCAAATGTATCAAAACATAAATTACTTTACGTTGAATTTACTTTTGATCAAAATCAATTGTACAAAATCAATTATCGTTATAATAGTACCAAACACACATTTAATCTTTCAAATTTTCTTCCCACCAAAACCCTAAAAAAAATCACTCCCAATCAAGCACTAAGATACAACTCCATGCAGAGAGAATTATTCATATTTAAAATCTGATACGTCTCAAATAGAATTACATTCGTTAAAAATAATCTATATTAAATAAATTAGAAACTCCAAAAAATATGCTGTTAGTCACTTTATGATATTAATTTTTTAAGAGGTTATGATATTAAATTTTCAAGGGTTTAAAAGATGCTCTTACATAAATTATTCAGTGAATGACAAAAGATTGTGTCTAAATAAATAATAAATTCCTGAAAAGTAGGATCTAAGTCATTTATGTTGCTCTCATGTCATGATTAATATAAATTATCTGTTATTTATAGTCACGCAGAGTGATCTCATCTTTCTGGCTTATTCTTGTTAATATAAAAAATATAAAAATTAATCTCAGCTGATAAACTTGTTTGTCACCCGTACGTAAATTGATGTGTGCCTTCCTATTTTTTTTAGTTAAGTCCTACATAATTATTTTATTCCTCTTGTGTTTTTTTTCAACATGATTAATTCCAAACATTAAAAAAAATAAACATACTAGACTTCCCTAAAAAAAAAACACACTAGACTTTTGATTTATGAAAAATTATTTTCCAATTTTTTAAATTGTTACCTTTGAAAAATTATCATTTTTTTCCTTCAAAAAGTCAAATGACTGAACTCATAACACTAAATGCAAATATAATTACTAATTCAGATCCACACCCCTTAGGCTTTGCTTTTGGAGAGGAAAGGAGGGTGAATTTCGTAAGGAATAAGTAGAAAAAAATATAGAATATGATCAACTTTGGGAGGTTAATTTTCTTTTAAAATATAAAACCCTCATCATTTGGGGAGCTAAAAAAATTGTATTGGAGGAGGATTTTGGAGGGTTTATATGAATTCTTCAAATTTAATATATATTGTTATAATATTCTTAAAATTAAAAATATATCAATCATAAGCATTAATTTATTGTTGTCTAAAACTAATACTCTTTAAAAAAATGAGAAAAATTTCTCAATTTCCCTCTATATTTCTCCCCCCTAAAACCCTTCCTTTTTTCCTCCTCCAAACTCGCGAACAAAAACCTTAGTATCTAATTTCCCTCCTATTCTTTTTATCATATAATTTGAGCTATATATTTTTTTTAAGAAAATAATTCAATAAACTTAGTCAATTGTCAAAAGGTCAAATTATAGAACAATAACCGTCATCTAGATTTTTTTATAAGAAGATAATTCGATAAAACTTATTCAATGGTGAAAAGGTCTAATCATCTATAATCTATAACTATCTATAAAGGCAATAGATTAGTTTGGTGTGGCCTATTTTTATTTTCACATTTACCTTTAACAACTACCTTTAATTCCAAAAATTGCTAAAGGGTTACTTCATATTTTCACCCCACGTTCATTGCTGTTATGCTTAATTTTGGATTTTTTAATTTAATTAAATCAGTTTAATATTATATGAAAAAATTATGGATTTTGATTGGACGCCCATGTAAGGTTGGGTTTACACTTTCAGAACATATCCTTTATTCTATATTATATAAGCTTTAAATTTTACTCTTTTATATATAGTTTTAAATATATAATATTTGTGTATGACATACGATATATTAATTTATATAAAGAAAAAACAAAGTAAAAAAATATAACGTTAACACAATAGAAAAAACGGACAGACGGATACGAGAGTGTCCGTCTGGACGCTAGTAAAACAAGAATTGTATTCATCACAATAACAATGGAAAAATTAACTACCCATGGTAAAAAATTTAAACAACTAGAAAAAAGAAATAACCCAAAAAAGTTTACGACACTGTCGGTATCACCTATTTTTATCGTTCTCCAATCAATCACTCTATTTTTCCATCGCCTCTTTTCCTCTCCTTCTGCACGTCACAAATTCTTCTCTACGAATCATAGTTTTAAATTTTAATCTTTATTAAATACTAAATCGCATTGTATACTTTGCTCAACAACAAAAAATCAAATTGTACAAAAAAATCACATAACCTTTATCTTATTAAAATATAAAAAGGAAAAGAATTTAATTTTATGGAAGCTTAATTGTGAAAAATATACAAGTTGGGTTGGAGACTTTTCTTAAATTATTATTAGCAAACCTATTTTGACTTCAAGGTGAAAGCTCCCTCTTGGGTTGGAGAAATTGTATGGCTTCCTATTCAAATGTTTCATATGGCATAATCTCTTCCTTGGAATGGATCTTCTTCATGTTTTACCTCAGCGAATAATGCTCATAATTTGTGCCAAATATCTACTCATGATTTGTCTTAAGCTAAATTGATTTGAAGTCTTACATTCCTACTTCTAAAATCTTTTTTTGCTTTGAATACGTTCCTATATGTGAACAAATCTTCGTTCTAAAGGTTGTAGTTGTACTATTCTCTCTATTCGTTGTCATTATTATGGGGTGCAAACGAAACTTCCAATCATTTTTCTCAAACATTTAAGGTTGGAAATAGACTTCCATTGGTTGTTGTATTAATACTTATAATATTGTCTACTTTGACTTTCTTCATATTGATTGGAATGATGAATTGCAAATTGTTTTGCTTGTTGTAGTTATTAAGTCGAAATCAATTGCTTTCATAATAAGATTATTTTTCTTCAGTTCATACATGAACTAATCAAGAGGACTAGAGGAGTACTTATCTTGCTTTATCTATTTGCACCGGTCACATATTAAACTCAATTAAAGAATTTTCAATTCTAAATTTTTTAGAGTGACCTTGTCATAAAAAAAACTCAATATATTATTGGTCGGATTTAAAATCTTCCATGTGTTTGGTTTAAGTGTAAATACAAATGACTATCTTTGGTTTAAGTGTAAATATCCACATAACATTTTGAGGTCTTAGCAAAGCAGCGATCACCTATCTTTGATTAAGTATATGTTTGTTTCCACGTTGAAACACTTCCCAAACATACGACTGGAAAGAAGCTTGAAATTCTAGAGTTGTAAAATCACGGTGACATTGCCTTGGGAAGCGGAAAAAGAGAGAAAAACGTGGAAACAAACACACACTAACAATGCACGTTAGACCTTGGTTCTCTCAAACTTATTGTGGGGTGTAGGTGACATAATTTTCACCAAAATTGACTTATTTGGCCTTCAACTCATTGGCTTGTTGAACCTCATTATAAACACGAATTCAACAATGTAATCAAGTTGTTGAGAGACTTGATACTTGACGTCATGTATCTCCATGTCAATCTTCTGTCTAATGACATACATTGACATTACTACTGGTGTTTCAGGTGGATCAACAATCAATGCCTCAGAAACACAAGGAGGAGCCATAATTGTTGGCATTACTAACATTTGTGAAGGCTTGTTTGGTCTTTGCTGGCTTGACCTTCGTGATGATGATGCCATTTGATCTATATGCCAAGACTCTTTCCATATTTTAGGTGCATACTCCAAACGAAGTCTTGATCAGATAATTGGATTCTTTGGTGGTAAAGGTCGTATTTTTCCACTGAGCGTGTCAAATTTGTTGATGGAGCTAGAAATTAGTCCATGTATCAAATGATGTCCTCCATCGTGATTCTCTTTCTTCAAGCAATTAATCTTTGAGGAAGGAACTTTGTCCCTCAACTTTTTGTTCTGTAACTGCTTTAGTAAGACGTCAAGTACAATTGTTATCAAATTTCTTCTACTAGACTAAAAAATATATTTAAAAATAAGATAAATTCAAAATGATAAAGAAATAAAAATTGCAAAATAACTTACGTTTGATTGATTGTTTGTGTAATACATCGTTTGACAAAGTCCATAATGTGCAACCTTTCTTCAAAACGTGCTTCCTTACTCATTATGGTTAGCGACACCAAAAGCAGAGAATCTGAGTTCGATGTATGATTGTCCAATTCCACTAAGCTTTAACTCACACATTAGTCAATGGACTCGAGAAAAAACCGATTATTCCTGGTTCGACTATTATAATCGTCGCATAACATTCCATTGACTAAGAGTAGCTTACCTAATTCTCTAATCGCCTATCTATCATTTTTGTTTCACAAAATTATTAATTTTAATCGTAAGCAAGTATGATAAATTTTTTAATGAGTTTTGGTCTTTACCCCACTTTTGTTTTTCTTTTAATAAGTTTTCTTAAAGCTTGGTACCAACATGCATTAGTTAGGATAAAAAAATCTTCCTTATGTGTTTAGTAAATCATATTCACTTAAATTTTTTTAATTAAAATCATACTATCTTATTATTTAAACTAGATCTTGATTGCACACAGTTCAAGCCTAACATGACAAAAATATATTTTAACCAAGTAAACGACAAACATATTATGTGTCTCCATCAATCAATTACTTACTAACACCAAACAATAAAAACATCATTTTCCTTCCCTCTCCTTCATTCCAAACAAATAACTATAAAAATTGAAATTTCATTTAATTCATTCATTCATACTGCGTGCATCAACCAAAATCTCTCAACTCCGAACCAAAAACAGCACCGTTCTCACAAAAACACCATCTTCCTCTGTTTCTTCATTTTCTGATCCATTCAATCAAACGGCAATAAAACCATCCACGTGTCATCCATCACCTGATTCATGTTTCCTTAACCATCGAAAACAAACGAATCCTCTTCCATTTTCATGATCCAAGACACGTTAAAATCTTAAACTAATCAGATTTCACTTTCCCTTCCGGTTCGAAATGAAGGTTTTCTTGGTTCGTTACTGAACCGAACCGGTTTTTTTTTTTTAATTTTTTTTTATAGATTTTGTTGGTTTATTAGCGGCGGTGATGAGAGGGAGCTGTTGGTTGAACCGTCGGATTGAACAGAGGTTTCGGTTACTTGCGATCTCCACCGTTAAATCAGCAAAGATCAAGCTTCTGTTATTTTGTTGCGTCGCGTTAACGCTTCTGGCGTTTTCTTCTACTGGTTCAAGTTTCTTATTATGGAATAATACTAATCACACCCCTCAAATTCCGAGTTTCACTGATTCAAGGTTCGTTCAATTTAATTATTTCATTACTTTAGTTAATGCTTAGTTTTGTAGTTTCTATTTATAATTGCATTTAAGAAAATACTACAAAGTTTAGTTTTGGTGGGAAATTCTTTTATGGAAATGTTTTTTTGTTTTTTTTTTAGTTGGAAAGATACAAGGTTTCGGTTTTTTTATGGAATTTCTAAATATGTGTTTGGGACTAAGATTCTGTTTGGGTTTTATTTGCTGTCTTTTTTTTGTTTGTTTTGCATAGGAAGTATAAATAGAAAGGGATTTGTATATAATAAGGTTTTATTGCCTTGATTTGAAGGTTAGTGCTAAAGTTTAACTTGAAGAGTAAAATAGGGAAATGAACTTTATGTTTGGTATTTAGATTTGGAATCAATATATATTAAGGTGATTAGTGTCATTTTTAGATTGAAATGAGCTTTTGGTGTTGGGGATTTTTAGATTGAAATGTCATTTTCTCAAATTATTATTGGTGTCGACATGTTTTTATCGTGTCTAGTGTTGGTGTCTGAGTGTGCTTCATAGATATTTAGAAATGTGTTTCTGATGTCACTTTTATTCAAATTTGTATACTGGAAGTTGGAACAATTACCTGGATATTTTTTGGTACTATTGTCCAGTGATCATCTGATCAAGTACGGAGTTCGGGTCAGTAATTTGTATCTGATGGATAATTTAGTGTCTTTTAGGTCAGTGTTTGGTTAACTTGATTTAAATGAACTTGATTATGTATGATTTGATTTGATTAAATTTGAGTTTGAAGTGAAGTTATATATATTTGTATAACTTTACCCTGAAACCAAGTTCAATGTAAAATCTTAGTAATAATTTGTTAACCCAAGATCCACTTTTTATCTCTTATAGTTAGATTGATGTATAGAGAGAAACTAAATTTTGGTTCAAAATAACCAAACATCTAAATTTTTTACTAAAGTCATTCTTGAGAGAAAGAAATCAATTTTGACCCTCTGAACCATGGATTTAAACAGACACTTAATGTTGTTAGAGTCTTCATTTCTTGACGAGCTTTCAAGGTTAACTTACCCTGGAATTAGAGCTTTCAATTTTGTTGCTAGTAACACCAGAGAACTAATTGATGTTTATTATTTGTTCACAGGAAAGGATATTCTATTGTAATGAACACGTGGAAGAGATATGATCTCCTAAAGCAGTCTATCAAACATTATTCATCTTGTCCTCGACTTGAGTCAGTACATATTGTGTGGAGTGAACCCAATCCTCCTTCGGAAAGTCTTCTAAAATATCTGCACCATGTTGTAAAGTCCAAGTCTAGAGACGGAAGATATGTGAAGTTGAGATTTGATATCAATACTGAAGACAGTTTGAACAATAGATTTAAAGAAATTAAGGATTTGGAGACTGATGCTGTCTTTTCTATCGACGATGATGTCATATTTCCTTGCTCTTCGGTGGAATTCGCATTTGATGTTTGGCAAAGTGCACCTGATGCAATGGTGGGATTTGTACCTCGTGTCCATTGGGTAGATTCATTGGTATGTAGGGTTTATCTATATCTACTTTTTCACTCCAGGATTTTCAATTATCCTTGATATTTTGACTACACATTATTACTTTTATGCCTCTGCTTTTGGAAGTAAAACATGAGCTAAAATGTGAATAACTAATTAAGCTTGGAGCAGGGAAATTAGTTTTTTTATAATAATCTTCATGCATTATTTCCTGTTCTTTGTTTGAACTGCTACATTTGGCCTCTAACAGCCATAATCCCCATTCCCCAATAGTATTTACCTTCCAAGTTGTAGTTTTGCTGAACATTGAAAGCATACATTTGCGAAATTTATGATATGCAGATCCATTTCAAAATTGAGCATGAAACCTTACTGCCATAAAACAACAAAAATAGCACATTTTGTATATCGCACGTATAATTTACTTTCTAAAGCCGACCCTCATTGTTATATGAGGACCTGTTATTTTGTCCTTGTTGTGGATCTAACTGAAAGGTAAAGAAAGTTGAACATTTGTCATAGAAGAATTTCATCTCTTAAATCCATGCTTCAAGTAGCTGCTAGTCATGTTTGATGCATCTTTAAATCTGATGTGAACTTATGATTAATGTCGTTTAGATTTCGTTTATCACTTTTCCCATGTTCCGATCAGAGAGATAAAAAATATTAAAAAAAATACTGTAAGGCTAATCTTCCCAGTTATTCAATGTTCTTGTAGAATGGCGACAACAACAAATTTACATATGGTGGATGGTGGTCTGTGTGGTGGACGGGTACATATAGCATGGTGCTCTCCAAGGCAGCATTCTTTCACAAAAAGTATTTCAGTCTCTACACAAATGAGATGCCATCATCAATTAGAGAATTTGTAACTAAGAACAGGTTTTTATCGAAACTAAACATCCCCCCGCTAATTTTTTATTTATTTATCAGACTTCAATCTTTCAATATTTAATTCCAACCATTTTGTTATTTGCTCAATAATTCAAATGATTTACCAGGAATTGTGAAGATATTGCAATGTCTTTTCTTGTCGCAAATGCAACTGGTGCACCGCCGTTATGGGTTAAAGGTAATTTAACAATGCCTTGGTTCAGAAGTTCATTTTCTCTTTTCACGAGTTGCATGAATTTTCTCTTTTCATTTTTCCTGTTTGGTTCAGAAGTTCTGCAACTTCACTAGCTCAAAATCTATATGCACTTGTTTTCCCGTTTTTCTCCTTTCTGACATTTGTAAGATTGATTTATGGTAGAGATCCAATGAATGATACATGATTAGTATGGCCAATAGAAACATTAAAAGCAAACCACATTTTCATATTCTTCAGTGGCTGCTAGAAGCAGTTGTAGTTTGTTGTGAACTTGTGATCAATTGAATGAAATTCTTCCCTGTCCTTCCTGGATTAGATGGTATTTGCTATCTTGTTAACATACATAAAAGTTATAGCAATAGAAAAAGGATGTAGCTGCAATTCAGATTTCCAGTCCTTGACTTCTTGTCCCTTAATTACACCCTGTACATTGAAGCAATTAGTACAACAATGTACTAACTCATGTAAAACTGAGATTGAAATTATTTTCAACTGAACATACCATATATGTTTATCTTATAATGAAGGAAGTTAAAGTATTGATTCTTTTGTTCCTTTATGTGGACCGAATTGTGCAATGATGCGTAGCTATCATAGCATGTTTTCAGTTATCTTGATTTCGTTTGTTTTGGCTTATTTTGTGTTGCACCATGAAACTTATTTTTGAAACCAATGACCATGCTACCTAGTGTTTTGCGACAAGTTGTGTACACTGTCTCACCTTGTTAGGCTTTGTATAATCTTAAGTATTGATTGTGAAGTTCCATGCTAATGTTAGGTTTTATGTTGCCCATTATGGTAATACAAATCAAACATTGCTCTTGTTGGTTCTAAACCATGTTAATATATGTCGCACATACAAAGAAGATACATGTGTATGATTTTTTATTTTTTTTTGACAAACATGTATATGACGTTAACTTTGTGGATTTTGTCTTTGTTACAGGTAAAATATA
>Ga0099826_10003482_pt1 | contig 10701 bp, 5 predicted proteins | sample Mtrugardesep15_FD_76830 | JGI IMG/M metagenome (GOLD analysis project Ga0099826, IMG submission 76830) | Root nodule microbial communities of legume samples collected from California, USA - M. trunc garden sep15 | ecosystem: Host-associated > Plants > Roots > Nodule | place: USA: California...
CAATTACTTGTTATAATTTTCTTCTCCTTTGTTCACTATTCTTTTACTCCTCCCCTCCCCCACTTATTTGAAACTTATATTCTACACCTCCGACACTATTTTATTTTGTTTTGATTCCTCACTTTATTTAATTTAAATTCTCATGATACTTATCAATCCTCATCAATATTCTATCTTCTTAACAACAAAATAACATTCAAGTTAAAGCAGCATCAATAATAATATTTACCAACGCTTCACCTATTAAAATTCATGGAATTAATTAAAAACATAAAATTGGGGTGTTACACGCCGGGCACGCCAAATCTTGCCATGGCAGGAAACTGGCAACATAATGCCTATTTTTTTAACTGGGAGCTCACCAGGGCGAGATTGTTCTCGCTAGGGTGGGAATGACAGCACAGAAATGTGCATTTGGCTCGTTCCGAGCAAACAGTGGCCGTTTTCTATTCAGTTTTTCAATGGTTTCTTATAAATGTAAATCCCTCCAACCAATGTCCCCTTGTTGATGTTCCAAGCCGTTTTTATAAAAATAATTAAGGGGCAAGCATTATATTAGAATTGATGAGGCATGGCACATGAGAGAATAATTAGGTACAAGTTATGTTGGGTAATATTCTAACTTCTAAGTATTGGGGGAAAAACCATAGAGCCTTGACATAGGTAGTCGAGAACTAGCATGTTAGCATGAAATCTAAGTAAGTTGAGCCATGTATGAATAAGCATGAACTAGTAATGATTCACCGTTATAGGTTACAAACTCGTGGTAATCATTCAAGTAAGTTTAAGTATAAGCCCTTATATATGTACGAGACTAATAAGCTAAGTAATACGAACATGTCGTGTCTCTCCGTTATCCACGCCAGGGAGATACGAGAGGTTCACGTCAGGGGGACGGGATACGCTCCGCAAGGTAGGCCCGCAGGACATTAAGAGGAGTACCAGTGTTAGCCTCATATAGGAATTTCACCGGTTATGTCATGAGATTAATTTCTGGGGTTACTCTACTCGGAATTAATCCGTAAAACTAACCAAGATAATTATGTCACACGCTAACTCTCTAACATAATTGATAGTTACGAATCATGTTATGATACGATAATGATATGCTATGAGATATGTATAAGTTTATGTAATAGGATAAGATTATGAAGATACACTATCAACGATCTTAGTACCTTCCCGATCGTCCAATTCAGGATCATGTTACGAATAGTTTATAGTTAGGTCTCGATGTGTTTATCGTATCTTGACGTAGCGGTCCTAGGTTCCCTTGATCACCATGACATGTATAATATATGACAAGACTTATATGTTATGATACGTAAGACCTTATGACGATACTAGTATGCACGATCGTCTAGGTAAGCATGCTCCACACACGTATAATCAACCGAATGGTTGTGTTGTAGACACGTGGTGACCCAAGGTCTTCCCCAAGGTTACCTATAGCCTAGGATTAGGTTGAACTCACCGAGACATTATGTATCATCCCAATCCTTATTTGTTTCAGATCAGCAGATTGGTTTAGCATGACGCGGTAGACATGTGGCCGAATGGATATTCAACAAGTGCCATTCATACCGGTTGCAGGATATTTCTTAAGGATTCAAGTGTTCATGATTATGTATCGGTTACAAAGTGTAGTATCATTAGATGTACGAACGTGAATTGTTGTATATACTATTCATTCGAAGGTTTTATGTTGTAAATTTTAATGTATCCAGTATCATATTAATGCACATACTAAACTTTTTAGATACATTTAGTGTGGGCGTTACATTAGGCATATGTGCTTCTATTCTTATTTTCTAAAGCACCTGCAGTCTTTCTCTTAGGGAGGAGTTGCAGGTGGAAGAACAAGAGTTTGAATCAAGTAAAGATGAAGGAAAAGTAGACGTGGAAGCATATTTTGATAAATTTTAGAATTTCATTTTAATGGATTGTCATTTAGCTTACCGTTTGAACTATAAATTGTCATTTTGATAGGATGACATTTTGATTATTTCTTTTAGAACTTCATTTTTGATAGGATGTCATTTTGATTACATTTAGAAATTACTACCTCCGTGCCTATATATTGTATTAAATTTGTTTGTAATTATTATTGTTTTTACAATTTTATCCTTTAGAGAGAATTAGTTTTTGTTTTCAATGTGCTATTTATTGCTTATTGAAGAAAAAGATGTATAATAAACAGGTGCATGTATGTAAATAAATAATTAATGTAATTGTAAATAGCAAAGGGGTCTTATAAAAAGGGACAAAAAAATTCTCAAAATTGTGTCAAAAAAAATAATCTCAAAAGGGTCTTTAATTAGGGACGAAGTAGTATAACTTTATTTTGATGGACAATAACAAAGTTAATTATAATTATTATGAGTGTTCCTTTAATTTTAACTATTTTTCTATTTTTGAGTATTTATGTATCTTGTTGGAATTTGTGTTTACTTTATACACTATTTTTTAGTTTTCAAGATAGTGGCTATTCAAAATCGTGGATTTGGGGGTCAACGCTTTGTGTCATTATCTTTTATTTACAACAATTAGAACAATAAAAAGTATATCAAGGATTTTGAATAGAGAAATTTAAAAGAATCTATTAATATTACTCGATTTTAATGGCCAACAAATGAGGTAAATCGGTTATAAAGCATAGTAACGGATCTTTATGGGAGTCTGTGGTAGCTATGGTTCCCGTAGATATCTAACATATGGAGTACTATATTAGGCATCTTATTACATTGATTTTGCATGTGTCGTAGCGGAAATTGAAGGCCTTTTGTATTGTGAGGCCATGGGTTTGAATACCCCTAGCTCCTTTTTCTGTTTTTATAATGCATTTTTATTTTTATTCACAAAAAGTGTATGCCAGGGTTCAAACCATTGACCTTAAGGCATTAATACAGAAAAACAACCATCTACTCCAGATAACAATTTATATCTACTTATGAAAACGCTTATATATACATGTTATGAATATTTGACATCCCCTGAAAAATTAGTCAAGATCCGCGTACTAGAGAAGCATGTGATTTGATGGTGCATTAAAAAGTATATCACCGTTTTTAAAATGTACTGTCCTTTTGCTAGACATCAATCTCAATGACTACATTGTTGTTAAACTTCTCAGAAGTCGAAGGTGTGATCCATCATGAATACAACGGTGAACTCAAAGTTTCTTTACTAAAATTGATTTCCAACATTAGGCAATTCATAGGAAGGCTAGTCAAATTCTTTGTCCTATGGAAATGTCACTATAATTTCCAATTTTATGTCAGACTCGCAAATTGGGTTTGTTCAAGATCGGATTTCGGCTCATACAACAACTTAGTCAATAGGCCAATTAACCTAATTCACTGCCTCATGCATCTGTCGCTAGCTGGATTTCATGAAGTAGTTATGATGACCTAAAAGTGTGGCTCTACGAAACGCCCCAGGTACGATCATATCATACACGCATTTCTCACATTTCACTCTGAGTTTACATACTAACTTGGGTGTCAAAGGCGTTACCTGTATTGCAGGTTTCTTCTCCACCATTGACGAACAACCTTCGCTGCACCCAAGCTCTTCCACCTCTATACCAGATCATCATTAGCTCTAAAAATTATATGTACATTACGTTTAACCCATGTTACGCTTGTCTCAGTACGAAATTAAAGATTTCTCATAGAACTAGAGAGGGAGAGTAACAAAACTTACTAAAATATTTGATATATATTTTACATATATTAGCTCAAAAATAAAAATAAGTTATATCAATAATGGAAATGCTAAGGAGTGTTTGCGTGGAAATCTTAAAAAATCTTAAATAATAACTTTTATGAAAATTTATGTATTTAACACATTAGAAATTACAACATTTGACTTTTTACAAAATTATTTCCCTTTAAAAAAAGAATAATTTTTAGTTTTTGAATCCTTAAAATATGAGGACACTCGTTAGCACTTATCTATGATTCTATGTACAATAATGAATACAATTCTAGATAATAGTAGACATAATGGTTTGAAGAATCAATGCAACCCCTTTTCTTCTTAAAATTGTTGGAATTATCTCTATGAAACTTCTTATTGAAAAGAAGAGAAAAACATAATAATGTTCTTTCCTCATTATGTATTCTCTCAACAACTTTTATCGTCGCTATTGATGGTGCAAGGTCTCTTGCCAACAAAGATTCCATATCCTTAAGGATCAATCATATTGATTTGATTTTTTGTGTTCCCACTAATGAATAAATCGATGTTTATGCTTCTGTTTACTTTATATATGCTCTCTTTAATTGTGTGTTTTACCTAAAATATGCAAGAAAAAGGATATAAGAACAATTCTTCATGTATATATCTGAGAAAAAAACTTAGGATACAGAATAAATTCAACGTCTTTTGATATAAACAAGTTTATAAGTGTTCATAAAACTTACAAAAATATCTTTCGGTATTTACATAAATAATTTTGACTTTACATTCTTAAGATTCTTATACAAAGATTTATTCAAATGAAATACCTTAGACTTTTCCTCTACAATTAAATCTCTCTGGTTAATCCATGTAGATTTTTTCTTAAAGGTCTTCATGTTGGAACACGCTCTTCACATCCATGTGTTTCAACTTAAGATTGCATTGATAATTGTCATAGGTACTCTATGGAACAATGTTTTAACCCCGGTGAAAAAATCTTATTGTAATCAATTCCCTCAAACTGAATAGAACCCTTAGACATAATGGTTTGAAGAATCATTGCTACTGCTCTTCCTTCTTAAAATTGTTGGAATTATCTCTATGAAGATTCTTATTGAACTGAAGAGAAAAAAATAATCATGTTCTTTCCTTGTTTTGTATTCTCTCAACAGCTATTATCGCCGCTATTGATGGTGCAAGGTCTCTCAAGTTTGTATTTGTATTAGGATATAATAACAATTCTTCATGTATAAATCTGAGAAAAAACTTAGGCTATAGGTATGAAAGCGCATAGATATGCAAGAAACATTAATTCATTATCATTTCTTTCATTCAAATGGATATTACGACTTTCAAAGCATATACAAATGCATGAGATATTTCGAAGAGCTTAAAAATATTATCTTGTAAATAAATTCAACTTTTGATATAAACAAGTTTATTTTCTTTATTTTTTTTATCTTTTTGTAAGCCAATAGTAGCAAGAAGCTACTACTACCAGAAATAGATTATAAAAAAGCATGAGAAACAACAAAAAAAGGCAGGAGGATATGTATATAAACTTACAAAAATATCTTTGGATATGTACATAATCTATTTTGACTTTACATTCTTAAGATTCTTATACAAAGATTTAATGTCGGAACACGCTCTTCACATCCATGTGTTTCAACGTAAGATTGTATCGATAATCGTCATAGATACCCTAATGGAACAATGTTTTAACCCCTATGAAAAAAAATATTGTTGTAATCAATCCCCTCAAACTGAGTAGAACCCTTAGCCACATGCCATTATCTATAAATTTGTTGGTTCATCCATTCTCAATACAACAAGTTAAACAATTATTTGTTTATTAATAAGTTCTTGAGTTGGAACTAAGGCACTACCCCCAGATGCTTTCCCTACTATACTATTATGTGGCTTCATTGTTGTCCCTAGTTTAAACTGAGCTTTAGCTTTTACTTTTTGAAACAAAAAATATCAACTTGAACGGTTGGGATTGCAAATTCTCATGCCAACATATCATCACGAAACAATAAGAATCAAATTACGTTCACGCTTTATTGATATTTGATTTATTGGTGATAACAACAATGGAACACATAACGGCATATAGTAGGAGAAGAATATGGCAGTGCCTTAGTACAAACTCAAGGCCTTGATAACTAAGATTTGGAATTGGCAGCCAAAATTGTACCAAATTACATTAACGTTGTTCAAAGTTATTGTGTCATTTCACTCCAACCTTGTTCAAAGCATTAACCTCTCTATTTATATGGAGCCATTGAACTTGTTCCGATATGAACTTGTATGTCTATGTTTTTTTTCCTTCTTTTTTTAATAGAAGGTTATATATGTATATACCTATTAAAATCACTTATTTAATTCTCTAAATAGTTTTCAGTGCATATTTTTTATCTTATCAAAAAGAGAAAGAAAAAAAAATCATTAAAATAAGATAAAAAATATATTACCAGCTATCTTGTTTACCATTCAAATATTTTTTAGATTTACAATTTAAATATGTATCTATCTAAAGTAAATATATAATCATTCAATATTCAAACAATTCATTTTTCTCCCCATTTCGGTCATTTTTTATTTTTAAAATTTAGGATGTAGGTTATGTACTTACCATGTAAAAGAATTCCAGTTGTCAATGACTTATGACCAGATAATATCTTTCTCTTTTATAATTCATTTTTGAATGTACTAATATGACTTATATATCAAAAATAGAAAGAAAAAAAATTAATCATATTTTAAAATTTAGGATGTAGGTTATGTATTTATCTTGTAAGAAAATTCCGGTTGTATTGACTTATGAGATCTTTCTCTTTTATAATTCACTTTTGAATGCATTAATTTGGCTTATATATCAAAATAAACATAAATATAAAGTAAAATAGTATTTATATATTACCATCTATTTTGTTTGCCATTCAACTCTTTTGCCTATAGATCCCCCCTAAAAAAAAAAAACTCTTTTCCTATAGGTATTTCGAAAATAAGGGTAGGTAAAAGAAATTGTTGATTCAATATCTTAACAATTTATTTTCTTCCCTTTTTTTTCAATTTTTCTTTTTCAAAATACTGGGTGTAGTATTTACCTTCTATCAATTTTTTTTATGCTGAGAGTAGGCTGATCAAAGGATCTGGACCCAACCGACCCTGATAAAACCGTATCTACAATTTGTGTTTTGGGCGGGTTCGAATGGTTTATGCGGGTCACGGGCGAACATAGTTTTGTATGGGGTGTTAGGGTTGGACTCAGTTTTTAAATTTTTAAACCATTTGAACCAATACCCGACCGCACATGTGATATAAGTGAGCCTAGCTTGACCTTTTATTATTAACCTAGGTATAAATAACTTTCATCCTCACTCATTCACTGTCTCACCCACCTCAAAACACACTACCCAAACGCCTCTCTCCTATTAGCTTCAAAGTTTAACCTTCTTCTGTTCTCCTTCTATCTCATCAAACCCAATCAATTTATCATTTCCTCTCTCATGTGAGATTTAGTTTCTGATCAATTTGTATTATGTTATCTAATGGTCAATGATTTCTCTATAGATCTACTCTAAGATGCAATAGTTTTTATTCATCCTTATGTTTGATCCATATGTGCAGATCTGTGTTGTGGTTAATTATGTGCTTGATCTATATATTTAAATCACATCCTACCAGATCTGTTTCTATACATTTTATGTTTAAAATTTAAACCCATGTGTGTTGATCTTGTTTATGATGAATATGAGGAAGAAGAGAAGTACAATTAAGATTTTGCAGCTTTTTTTTCTGTGTAAACTCGTAACCGAACCAACCCACCCACACAACCGCATAAACCACCACACGACCAATCTGATGGGATAAACAGTTAGGAATGGTTTTGATATATTGGTGCTTTGGATCCATTTGGTTATGAGATTTTTCACCTGAAACTGACCGAACCCGTCTGATGCTCTACCCTAGATGCGAATGTTAATTGATCAGGTAATATTCTTTCTCTTCTATTTTAAGTCTCATTTTGAAATAGTTTCACATAATATATTTAACATTTTTGCTTAAACCAAACATAAAATTATTTAGTTTGTTTGTTTCAACTTTTTTTTTAAAACTCAACGTAACCCTAATAAAACTAGGTTATTTTTGGATTTGATCCTTGACATTTTGGGTGATTTATTGTTTACTCTCTTGTTTTTTTTTCTCTTTTCGGTTATGTATGTATAATTTAAGATTTTAATTGTTTTTAATTTTACTAGCTTATTTTCTAGGCATTTTTCGTGTTATGTAGAACTTACTATTGTTTGAGTTATATGTATAATATTCATTGAGATTTGACCCCTCCAATAGTCGGTCCTTGAACTAGATACTGAGTTTTGGAAACAAATTATAATATTCATTAAAAATTCACATATCTCATAAATAATAAAAGAAAAAAGATTACTCATAATATAACCCACAATTTATTAAATGAATTATAAACATCTACTTAAAATATAAAATCAATAAATTATAGTTGTGTAATTTGAAAGATTAAATTGATGATAATGCTGAATTTGGTTCAATGTATGTTGGTTATAAAAGTGTGGTGCTAGATATGATAAACCGTCAATGTTATGCAGTATGAAAGGTTCAGTAGATTTTTTCTCACGTAACTCATAATCTAAAATGCTTTTCACCAAATCCCTTAGCTTGTTGGTTGTTCACGATGATGGTTAATATTTGAGTATGGATACAAATTTGAGACAGAGAAATTGTAGAGGTAGTGAAGAGTCAAAATATATTATGCATTGAACCTACATGTACATATATATAATTATATTAGAAACTACGACATTTAATTTTATCTATTTCCGATGCGTATAATAAAAAATTTATTTCATTTATTCGCAGAATAAATAAATAAAATTCAAATCCAAATTTTAGAATTATATTAATGTAATAAATAAATTAATAAAAATATATAATTCTTAAATATAAAGATAATATTTTAAAGTTGGATGATTTTGTTAGTCTTTGCATTTAGTGTCTCGGGAAAGTAAATTCTCTGCATATTATTTGTTTGACCAAATTTTGTGCGTTATCAGATTTTATAAAGCATTATTCATTACAAGAAATAAAATAATATTCATTTCATTTCATTTGAATTTGAAAATAGATAAAGTTATATGCCTACAAAGAGTCATTTAACAATTAGGATATAAGTATATATGCACATGTAGGTTGAAGGCATATACACCATATATCCAAATTATACTTATATCCAAATTCAAATGAAATGAATATTATTTTATTTCTTGTAATAAAATTACTTTATTAAATCTGATAACGCACATAATTTGGTCAAACAAATAATGTGCAGAGAATTTACCCTCCCGAGACACTAAAGGCAAAAAGTAATAAAATTCTCCAACTTTAAAATATTATCTTTAAATTTAAGAATTATATCTTTATATTCATTTATTTATTATATTATGATAATTCTAAAATTTGGATTTGAATTTTATTTATTTATTTTGCGAATAAAGTAAATATAATTTTTATTATAAGCATGGGAAATAGATAAAATGACATGTTGTAGTTTCTTATATAATTATGTATGTGTGTACATAGGTTCAAGGCATGATATATTTTGACTCTTTATTTCCTGTACAATTCCTCTGTCCCAAATATGTATTCATACTCAAATATTCACCATCATCATGAACAGCAACAAACAACTATAATGGGATTTAGTGAAAAGCATTTCGGATTCTAAGGTACGTGAGAAGAAATCTACTAAACCTTTCATACTGCAACACATTGATGGTTTACTATCATATTTAGCACCACATTTTTATAGCTAACATAAATTGAGCCAAATTCAGCATTATCATCAATCTATAAAAAGGCTATTGAAGAAAAAAAATTGGTCTTCCTTAAATAGATGTCTCCAATTTTCGCTCACTATATATGATCCAACACCACCTTTCCTTTGAAGTCTATACCCTAGATTCTCCAACCTGAACACTCTCGACCTAACGTGTTACTACAGTGACCTCGAATGGCTTCTCTTTCAAATCTCTCGCTTTCCGTTGAAACTCACATCTCTCAATTTCTCCAACCAAGGGATCTTTCCCGTAGATGGTTTGCGAGATTTCAGCCAAAACATTACAACTTTGACCTCTCTCACTTGTTACCACCTTGCAACTCTCGATAGCATAAGTGATCTCTTTCTTATTGTTGATTGCTTCCCTTTGCTCGAAGAACTCGATCTTAGTTATCCTGAAGAGATCAACTATCGCGGTAACTTACTCGATGGTGTAGAGGCTATTTCATTGTCACTTAATTTCCAAACTCCTCAAAGCTACTCTCTCTTGTCATCACTACATCAACGACCCATCACTTTTGCACTTGATTAACAATGGTAAGCTTCTCGAAGAGGTTATAGTCTTTTCTTGTCATAGAATAACCATCGCCTGCATTGCTTCTGCTTGCCACAAGAGACCAACATTGACGATAACAATTTCCATTACTTCCGAACTAGATGACTATGCAATTGCAATGTAAGTTACTTCAAATTTCGTTGACCTGTTGGTGAGTTTAAACGGTTTAACTTGTCTTGATTTGTTATATGTATTCCAGCTTGTTTTTTCCTTTATTGTTTATTCTATTTAAACTTCCATAGAAAATTGTCATCTTTGTTGTTATTTTATTTCTTGAAGCTATGTACTAACTGTTGTTTCTTTTCCTCTTTAAATTAGTGTTTAATTAATTTTACTTTGGTCAAAACAAGATGAATCAAATCATTAAATCCTTAAGCAGCATTGAATGTACATTAGTTATAATGTATTCAAAACTATTTTTGTTTTGAATTTACACACCTAACTTTTGAGTTGATTTTATGTGCAAATGTTTATTTCTTTGATGTAATAAATCAAAGAATAAGAAGGTGTCTTATGGATCAAGGGGTCCAATCTAAATTATTTCTTGTTGTCTTCATCTAGTTTTGTGTCGTGTTAATGATAG
>Ga0099826_10003483_pt1 | contig 10699 bp, 8 predicted proteins | sample Mtrugardesep15_FD_76830 | JGI IMG/M metagenome (GOLD analysis project Ga0099826, IMG submission 76830) | Root nodule microbial communities of legume samples collected from California, USA - M. trunc garden sep15 | ecosystem: Host-associated > Plants > Roots > Nodule | place: USA: California...
CGCTTGGCACAGGGAACAACAACATAACCCTGAAGCAACCCTTCATTTGTAACCTGCATTTATGAGTTTCTTCTCAGGTAAGATAATAATGTTGATGAACAAAGTTCAAAGACTAATAAATTTAAGTGGAGACGTCACCTTCTTTCTCCCATCATCTACATCAATATAGATTGGAGTCGTCTGAAATGACAGGCGAGCAAGATCTTCAACCTAGAATTTGAGGGAAAATATGATTCAGAACCAGAAACTGCAAGTATACCGCTCACTATCAAGTACCAAATTCTAACAGATTGAGCCAAAAATTACTGATGTATTTCAAGTACAGTGTGTATCCGAATTCCAAATTAAAAACAAACTTGTATGAAAATTCTTATAAATTGAAATTAGATTAAAATAAACTTTTTGGCGAAAGAACTAGACAGAAGATGGAAAATGAAGAACAAACCTTCTTTGTTTGTGTAGCTGAAAACAAAGCTGTCTGTCTGTTCTGTTGAAAGAGAAGTAGATCAATTAGCCAAGCCCACATACATCAGTTAAGAACACTAAATATTCACTTATAATAAGTGTAAATTATTGAAGCAAAATCAAACAGTAAATATAGAAACACATCTCAGCCTAAAATTGTTAGCCAGAATTTAAAAATAAAAGCTCCAAGACCAGGAATTTTTAAGCCTACTGCAAGCAACAGCTGACATTCAAAGCCAACAGACTTTTAGGTAGAATTTATGGTTGTACTTTTCCTATATGGTAAGAAATAGATAATATTTGTAAATTTAAAATTATTGAAGTCCTTTTTGCTGGGTGTTTTCCGGTTCAGTCATCCAAACCATGCAAGGAAAATGGGCTGAACAAAGCAATTTGAAGACACCACCACTACAATTTCACAGGTTCATGCATGACAGAAAGGGAGGGGGCATCATCATAGATACCTTTGGGAGGAGCTTGATAATCTGCTTCAATTCATCCTCAAAGTTTGCTTCCAATATCCTGTCAGCTTCATCGATAATGAGGCACTGCCAAAGAAATCAGAAATGTAAGAGTAAGACCATAGCCAAAATCTACACTAATATATGCATCCATGCATCTACTATTTTGAAGAGCCACTGAAGGATAAATGAAGAATGTTGCAATACAACGTCCGCAAACATAAAATAAAATCAGCAAATATACATGATGAATGAACTTCCGATTAAAATCACAGAGATATTTTCAGCCAAAGATGTCCATGTGAGAGGACCCCGATGAGCATCAAACACTCATGTGGACAATCTACGAGAAATGCTGGCATTACTGAGAAGTGATAAGCATCAAACACTCACAAAACATTCTGATGATCAAAAATACATCAGTAATAAGTACTAGATGTAAGATCGCAGGAAAATAATGTATGGTATCTTGACCTTAAAGTGTTTCAGATTATTTCTTAGGATTGTTTTTATGTGTTTATATTATCTTTCTTGGATTTTATATTTAATTAGGATTAGGAGCCTAGGACTACTACTATAAATATGGATCAGTGTTTAGTCTTGTGTACTGTCAAACCATGATTGCACGTCAAAGTTTTTATTCTTGCTCTTCTCTCCTTCCTTATCTAAAACACTAAAAATCAACACCAGCATCAGCAATGAAATATATTCATATTTTGGTGAAGCAAAATAGAGAAACAATTATATGAATGAACAATCATAATCTACCTTCAGGTTATTATATATGAATCTCTTGGTATTTTGTAAATGATCCAGAAGACGACCAGGAGTAGCTACCACTATATTTATCCCTTTAGCAAGGTTTTCAGCTTCAGTTCTTCTAGCTGAACCTCCAATAACCAATCCAAGAGTTTGTGAATGACGATGATACTTTAGAAGCTTCTGAGCAACCTCATGTGTCTTAAAGAAATAGACAATCAGCAAATAAGGAGAATTAGATGATAAAATCCGTATACTTCAAACATGATAAAACACCTAAGAGAATAGAAAGAATAACAAAATCTGAGGAACTTCAAGCAAAGAAAATAAAGAAAAGAAACAGTTTGGATAAACTGCAAAACAAGCAATTTTGAAAATAGAAAAAAAATATCTTACAATAATGAGTTTTTCAAAAAAACAGTTTCCTGTATAAGTTGAAATTATCTTCCAAATCGCAATATTTTCAGAAACTCTAAGTCAGCTTGATTACTCCACAACAACACTAGTGAAAATTTAAATATTAAAAGAATCTTGTAACAACTAGGAGGCTTTTAATTAACAGTATCTCTTGTGAGTCAAAATGATCTTCTGTATCTCTATTATTTTTCAAAAGCTCTTTGATTAAACTTCTCATGAATAATTACAAACTGTAAACTTCTCTGTACAAAATTTGCATAAGTGAAGAACAGTTAAATTATTTTAACTGAGAAGCTTCCAACCTATAAACTAGTCCAAATTGCACATCTAAAACTTAACTTGTCCATGCACACCAACAAGCTTGTCAAGACCATAATATTTTAACTGAGAAGCTCTCATAAATCATGAGCTAGAAACTAATCCAAATTGCACAATAATTCCAACAGCAAAGTTCACGATAAGTCTAGTGCACGAAATATAATACCTGAATGGCAAGCTCTCTAGTTGGGCATATGACAACAACACCAGTTCCACTTCGCTGATTAAACTTAAGCTTGTGCAAAAGCTCCACAGCAGGAATTAAAAAGGCGAGAGTTTTTCCAGAACCAGTCCTTGCAGCACCAAGAACGTCTTTTCCACTCAAAAGTGGAGGAATTGCTCTTGCTTGAATCTACATCAATAACAAACTGGTCAATTCTATTTCTAACACACCACGCGTATAAGCCATAATCCACTCTACTTAATAACCCTTTGAACTGACTTTTTGAGTTTATCTACAAGCATAAGCAATTATGAAAAACAACTTATGATATACCCATAAGATGTTTTCACCTTATTTCTATAAGCTCTCCATAATAGCTTATGAAAAACAGTTCATAGCTTATAAAAAAGCGGTTTGACTTCATTTCATCTCAAATTATAAAAATAGTTTTTGCATATGCATTTACATGATAAGTGATTATGCTATAAGGACTTCAATTAAGCTCTAGTAATAAAAAAAATTGATCAATGCATTATCATAGAAAGGGGTAATTTTATAAGAAATTAAGAAAAAAAACGTCGATTTACTTTACCTGAGTTAAGTGTTGAAATCCCATATCCATAATAGCTTTAGAAGTATTTTCAGACAATTCAAGAGAAGAAAATGATTCAGAACTCATAATTCCAGAACCTTTGTTATTCTTCACTTTTTTCTCTTCCAATACAGCATCTTCTTCCTCTTTATTCTTCTTTTTCTTTTTTGAGGATTCTTCGTTGCTATGAGTATCATTCAAATTCTCTTCTGCGTGTTCCTCTTCTTCAACAATATCACGAGTTCGCTTCTTGTCGTGCTTTTTCTTCTTCTTGCTTTTGTTTTCGTTCATTGGTGAAGAAGGTTGGAGATTGATTTCTGGTTCTGCCATGAATGAATTGATACGATTTTGCTGAAACTTTGAGACTTTCTTCTTCGTTGTTTCAACTATGTTTGGTTTGTCGTTAAACCCTAACTACGAAATGTTTCGTACATGTGCGTGCACGTGCGTTGTAGAAGGACGAATTTGGGCCTGTTATTTTAATCAACACCGCTATGAGCAAGTGATTATTATTTCAACCCCCGATTTACTTTTTCGTACAAAATGAAAACTCTCTTTCCTAACTTAACTTTGAAATGAAGGATTATATTGACCGATAGACTTTGATACCATATTAGATTTTTGTATTAAGTTTAATTGCTTCCGACAGAATTGACTTGTAACGAAAAGATGTCACGATCTGTAAATGTCTTATCATGTGAAACTAGGTTTTTTTTTTCTTTAGATAACTGTGATGATAATTTATTAGTATGAAAAACGTTTGTCATCATGACAAATGTTTTTACGAAATGTGGTGGTAACATGTAGTTAGCTCATATCACTCAATCCTCTATCATTTCCATTGAGTCTTTGAATTACATGCATTTTCTTCAATGAAGAATATGACATTTATTGACTATTTTCTTTGTGACAAGATTTGTTAGCATAAATAGTATTACTGTATTGATATTAGAAAATTGTTAAAGAGTGTCTTTAAACAATTATACAAATACAAGTTGAAAAATGATGTATTTAAAAGGAAAAACCTTTGAGTTCATCCTTAAACTATCACATTCCCATCAATTTAGTCTCAAACAATTAAAATTAGATGAAATGTCCTTGAATTATGAAAAATACATCAATTTTGTCTTTAAACTATTCTAATAAAAAAAATATCAAATATGTAAACTAAGGGAGCAAATAGTTGATTAAAAGACTAGTTTATGGATCTTTAGTTGATTTTAATAATTTAGAACTAAATTGGTGAGAGAGTAATAATTTAAGAACTACTAAATTTACTGTTTATTTAAAATAAAATGAAAATAGTCCTTCATATTATCAGACTAGGTCATCTCATTGCTTGGGTCACAATCTTCATTATGACCACTGTGCTTCATTTTATTCCCAATTTCCTACCCACAATGCACAGTAACCAAAATACAATTAAATATGGAAAAAGACACAAATAAATTAATTAAGAAAAGGATAACTGGATAATTTTATTTCACAAATAGTACATCACCAACAGGCAACAACATTGTTGACCCCATTACAATGTTTTCTCGTAAGCCGAAAGAAAAAAATGAAAATGATATCAACTGCAAAGCAATGCTGACTGCTGAGTAGTATTAAATAACGAATGCCTACCATAGATATAGTCAATCGATGGATGTTCACATAATTCATTCAATTCAACCCAAAAGAAAATTCATTTCACTCATTGTTAAGTTTAGTGGATCAACCCCTATCATAAGAAATAATCATTGGATCAACAACATTTAACATTTCCCACTAGCTTAGCTTACCCACTCAAAAGAAGAATATTCATGGGAAAAAACATTATATGACTAATAATTGCACTATTATCTGTATAATTATTCTAGGGAGCATTAGTACTCATTTATAAGTAAAGAATAATCATAATATCGTGACTTTAAATATAAGCAAAAGTTATCAATTTATATTAAATGTTAGGAAAATGTTTTTTGAGGAAAAATGTTAACAACGTACTTACTTTGATGAGTTTTGACTTATATTTTCAATTTTTGTGTAACGGTACGTGTAAATTATTTTTCTATTATTCACAGGTTTATTTTCATCATTAAAGCAATAAATCACAACGGTTAAAATAAGTAATAAGTGTGTACATAATACAAAACTTGTCTCACATAGTCTTAACCATATTTTCAAGAAAAATGTCATTATATGATTTTCTAAATTAATATCTTTAAGCCACTAGTAATAACGATCCTTAAATATAATTGTTGTAAAGATATACCTTGTTCTCTGATTTTTTATTTATTTTTATATAAGTGCAAAGTCAGGAGAAATAAACTCAAAAGAATAGCAGAAGAAAATTGCACGCTTAAAATTTTGGGGGATATACTTTGATAAGTTTTGATTTATACATGTTAGTCAAGTAATTTGATATATTCTTAACTAGTGCATCTGCTACAAGGTTACCTCCTCTAAGAACATGAGTGCACTTGCTTCTAATTTGATTACAAAACCTCATTCAGCTCTTCCATCTAGACTGCAACCTCCAAAGAATCCTTTCAGACTTGTAAAAAGTTTTAACCACTATTAAAGAATCAGCTTTAATTCCATAGCCTTCTTTATAGCAAGCATACAAGCACAAAACTCAATTTAACTTTGTTAAATATGTTATATACATGAGCGTTTTTGAGTGTGCTAACATTTATATGGATAAATCAACGAGTATATAATTTAGAGTGAGTTTAATTTTTTTTTTATGTAATTTTCATTTTCTTAGTTTTGTCAAAATTTTGATATGTAAGTCGTTTATACCTATGTTATTTTAATATTTGCTGTCTAACATTTTGGCCTTTTTTTTTTGGTTGGCCTTTGATGCAATGATAATATTCAAAAAAATATATGTATTAATAATCTGGTTGCCACGTGTTGACTATGACATGGATCGTGACGTGGTAGCAACATGGCTTTGATATAGCAACTGTGTAATTGTGACGTGTGTTGTTATTAGTAAGCATGAACACCATTCTGCTCCCTATAAAATTTAGACAATAATTAATTTAATTTTTTATATTTAAAAAAATGAACATTATGTTGTTTGACATTTGTTGGTGAATTAGTAATAAAATTTGGAACATTTGTTGGTGAGTATTCCCTATTACATTGATGAGAATTAAATTCATCATTTAAGTGAAACATATGATTCTCGTGCGTTGGGATATTCTGGAAATACATGTAGGACCACATTTTTATAGCTGAATACTACTCAAATATTATGCAACCGTTTCAAAGCTCAGATTTGACCGTTGCATCCAAAGTCCAAACACTCCACACTCCATTCAGTGTATCTTTCTTCTTCTTCCTATTCTTCTAATGCCATGTTTGGTTAACAATAATCGATTCTGAAAAAATGCCTGTTTCAACTCGATCTAAAATCACTTCTGAAAACGACTTAAATCCACACCATGGACTCAAAGAAAAACTCAAAACCCTCACTCTCTTATACGAACAACAAAAACAACAATCTTCTAAATCTCTCACCGCCATGCGTGATAGAAACTCTATCCCTCCTAACACAGCAACCGTTACGAAAACCTTCGTCTTACCTCAACCACCTAACCAAGATTCCAAAGAAAATCATAATCTCGCCGTTGGATCTGATCGCATTGTAGGCTTTTCCTATCCAAAAAAAGTTACATCAACGAAAAATGCAGTTCCGGTGGTTGCTCGGAGATTGTCAATGCCGGCGCCGGCGCCGGCGAAGTTGAAAGAGGAAGAGATAGGGAAATGTGGGAGCAGAATAATGGTGTTTGTGAGGGTTAGACCGATGAATAAGAAGGAGAAGGAATTGAATTCACGGTGTTGTGTGAGAATTGTGAATCAACGTGATGTTTATTTAACGGAATTTGCGAATGAAAATGATTATCTTAGACTTAATAGGGTTAAGGGAAGACATTTTACTTTTGATGCTTCTTTTACTGATTCAGCTTCTCAGCTACAAGTTTATGCTACTACGTTAGTTTCTCTAATTCTCTCTTTTTATTTCTAAATTTGGACTTTAATTCATAATTTACTTTCTATAAGTGTAGCTATATTATTTTAGTAGTTATGAGAGTGATCAACGTGCTAGAGAAAATTCAATTTTAAGATAGAATTTCGTTAATTTAGTTGTATTTTTTTTTAATTGCTTGCCGTTTCTATTTATGATGATGTGTCCTTAAAATTGAGGATAAGGGTATCGTTAATGTTGATCATATATGAACCATTGATAGATTAGAGACACATACACATGACACTGACGCGGACAAGTCGAAATTGGTAATAGTTTGAAAACGTGAAGTATTTGAATGTAATCACTTTTTCGAGGTATGTATCTGTATCTGTATCAGACACTAACATGTGTTGGACACCGCCGATCATATAGTTCCTATTTATGATGCTGACCATATAGTTGATTAGGGTACCTATATGTTGGATATGTTTTCATAGTTGATGATGCTGAGTCTTTAGAGGTGTGTTGTATATAGGTTTAATTAGAGCTTTTTTTCAGAACCTCGGAGCTTGTGGAAGCGGTTTTGCAGGGGAGGAATGGGTCGGTTTTCTGTTATGGTGCAACGGGAGCTGGAAAAACCTATACAATGCTTGGTACTGTGGAGAATCCAGGGGTGATGGTTTTGGCTATTAAGGATCTTTTTGGTAAAATCAGGCAGAGAAGCTGTGATGGAAGCCATGTGGTTCATCTTTCATATCTTGAGGTTTACAATGAAACTGTCAGAGATTTGCTGTGCCCTGGAAGACCTTTAGTCCTTAGAGAAGATAAACAGGTTCACTTTCTTTTGTTATTAAAATGAAAGCTTAACATTTCACAGATTTTTCCTCTTAAGAAATACTATTTACAAGTATTCTATAAATGCATCTGAAGATCATGTAAATCTTTACGTAATTTAATCAAGTAACATATGACAAATTCCCATTATATATTAAGCTGTAATTTTGGATGATAAATTTAACAAATAGCTCGGTTTTGTTATAGGGGATTGTGGCGGCGGGTCTTACACAATATAGAGCTTCGTCTGCAGATGAGGTAATTAATATTCTGATCGTTTATAGAAGAGTATAACTTTAGAGGGGTGTTTCTAATCTGAACCTTGATTTAGCATGTTTTTCTTTTCTTTTCTCTGGTTGCTTCAGGTGATGACATTGCTTCAACAAGGAAATCGGAACCGAACCACAGAGCCAACTCGTGTAAATGAAACATCTTCGCGTTCCCATGCAATTTTGCAGGTGAATCATTTAGGTTTTGAGGGGAAAAGAGATACATTTAATGTTGTCATTGTGAGTTGTTACAGACTTTTATTAACTAACCAAATGCACATTGTTTTGTTACATCTAGGTTGTGGTTGAATACCGAGTTAGAGATGCTACAACAAATAGCATTGTTAACCGAGTGGGCAAACTCTCGTTAATTGATCTTGCAGGGTCAGAGAGAGCTCTTGCCACAGATCAAAGAACACTGAGATCTCTCGAGGGTGCCAATATAAACCGATCTCTTCTTTCCCTCAGCAGCTGCATCAACGCTCTTGTAGAAGGCAAGAAACACATACCGTATCGAAATTCAAAACTCACTCAACTTCTGAAGGATTCACTTGGAGGAATTTGCAATACTGTCATGATTGCAAACATAAGCCCAAGTAGCCTCTCATTTGGTGAAACCCAGAACACCGTTCACTGGGCTGATAGAGCCAAAGAGATTCGGCTGAAGGTTGAATCCCCGTACCATGTCAAGATAATATTTATTTTGTCAAGGCCCTTAAGGCATAAGCTTGACATGCTTTTATGATGAAGTTGAATGATGTGGTTTGTTCTTTGTCTGGATACAGGTAAGCGACACCAATGAGGATCAATTGCCATTGCCAGAGACAGAAACTGACCAGACGAAGCTAGTACTTGAGCTGCAAAAGGAGAACCGTGAATTAAGAACGCAACTAGCACGACAACAACAAAAGCTCTTGACTCTAGAAGCACAGTCCTTAGCTTCACAATCCTCTTTAACTCCGCAACCTTCTGCTGCAACTCTTTCCACTCCAACTTCTTCCCAACCTAGTGAAAAACGAAGGACTAGACCCTCTTTCTTGGCTGGAACTTGTTTCACTCCAGAAATCAAGAAGAAAGGAGCTGAGGTAACTGTGAGGACATTACAACAGACAGTAAAAGCACTGGAGGCTGAGATAGAGAGAATGAAGAAAGATCATAGCTTACAACTAAAGCAGAAAGATGATCTCATTCGTGAGGTTTCTCAAAAGTGTGGAAAACAGGCATTAACAAATGGTGAAGTTGGGAAGAAAGTGGCAACCAGGGCTGCTAGCGTACAGGAAAAGGAGCCAAACAATGGTGAATTGAAGAACCACCGGCTTCGATCACCAGCTCCAACTGCAAAGAAGCGAAGCTTTTGGGACATAACCACCAATCATAGTCCATCAGTTACTACATTAAATGGGAGAAAAACTAGAAGTCATGTACTTTCAGAACCTACAGCTATAGCACCGCCTCCATCCATGCTTCTTCAGGTAAATTGATATTTAATTCCTTCCTCATTCCTTACTTACCAAGCAAGTAACCGAAACATCTAGTTGACCATATTTTTCATTTTCATTGTTCAGCCTGGTTTTGCTCGGCAACGAGCCAATAGTTAGTGTTTTATGAAGGAGTAGAAGAGGAAGTTTCCAGAATACAGGGAAGCTCTGTGCATAAAAGCTCCTCCTTTGTGGCCGTCTTTTATGCAACTGCTCAAAGGATAATAGTGCAGTCATCTGCAAACCCGAGTGTCCTTTGCATGCTTCTTCATTCACCACCGCTTTCATATCGGGTCAAGATCCTCTCCTTTTCTCAAAAGAAATGGAGGGCTCCATTTATCTGAGAGGTAGACACGGATGAGATTGGTGAAAAACTCCACACAAAAAAAAAAAAATCATTGTAGATGCACATTCATTGATTTTTATGACATAGGTAGATTTATTATTACAGAAAACCAGATGCCATGAGTATGTAAATTAGCGATTGCCTTGATATATATTATCATGCACTTACATTATAAATTTATAATAACAAATTACAGCCCTCTAATGCTCTCCAAAATGAACTAGGAATTGGCTTGATATTATTACCATGCACTTTTTTAGTTGGAATTCTTGCTCAACTCTATCATTTTTCATGTTTATCATAAAATATAGTGGTCATTTTATATGAATTAAATGTAAATACAGCCTAAGTTCAGTATTCAAGTTTGAACCGTGAATAAATTTTCACTATTTTAAACACTAATTTAATTTATTTTTTTAAAGAGTGTTGTCAAGTGATAGACCTATCTACATATTCTCAATATTTTGCAGTCTCTTGATTGTGATTGTGTAATCAAACTTAAAACTACTGTTGTAACCTACATCCATGATGGAGGGTTGGAGACTTATACATCTAATCATCTTTGAAAATAAGTAAAAGAAAATAGAAGTTGATTAAATCAACATGGTACATTTGTGGCAGATACATCTTGCA
>Ga0099826_10003484_pt1 | contig 10699 bp, 7 predicted proteins | sample Mtrugardesep15_FD_76830 | JGI IMG/M metagenome (GOLD analysis project Ga0099826, IMG submission 76830) | Root nodule microbial communities of legume samples collected from California, USA - M. trunc garden sep15 | ecosystem: Host-associated > Plants > Roots > Nodule | place: USA: California...
ACGTGATTTGAAATAAAGTACCTAAGAATATCTTCTCAGTAAGATATGTAAGAAAGACAAAAAGTTTCATTTGTTCCATCTAGGAATCTCTAAGTGAAATCTGAATAGACTAGGTTGCACAAAAACCTCGATGAATAATCTCTACTCTTCACGGAATAGAAATTCCAAAGTTCCATTCTACCTTTGCCTAGTTGGGTTGAACTTTATCTCATTATTTTAGGATCTTTGTGTTAAAAAATAATTGATGATAACAATGAATACATATCTCAGATAACAACATGCTAACAAATAATACTAATAGTGAAATAATGAGCAAATTTCCAAGACAATGTATGTACCTGACAATGCTAATGTTGTACATTATAGAATGGCTCTTTTAATTGCTTTTTATGTTGTGGTTTTCTCCAGAGATACGGGGATCGTCAAACTTAAAATGCAAGGAGCGTGTAGTGGCTGCCCAAGTTCTTCAGTGACTCTGAAGTCAGGCATTGAGAATATGCTGATGCATTATGTACCTGAGGTAACAAGTTTGCATTATCATTTTGTGATGAAACTGATCCATTTGCTGTTTCCATTTATATTTACGGTAATTGAATTGATTGGAAACTGGAATCCTCAACTTACCGTCCTTCTGTAATGAAGCGATTGTACTTGCACCTTTCCTATGGCATTCTTAAGTTGATTTCGAGGGTATATTGCAAGGATATTCTTGAAGACCAATCAACTTATAAGATTTGCTAGTTTCCTCCATTGAATTAGATTTCCATTTGTCTTACAGTATTGATTTGCATGTAAGTTGTTGAATTTAGATTAACCAGACCTATCTGTCATTGTGCATACTAGGAAATATAGAGAAAGCTGTGTTGATTATTGAGTGTTTACTGTTTATTTAAAGCAGCATTAATAGGCTGAGTTCCAATTTATATGAATTGTTCAATTATATTATTTTGAGAAACAATCTTCCAATGCTGCTTGCTGCATTTACAGGTCAAAGGTGTGGAACAAGAATTGGATGGTGAGGAAGAGGAAGCAGCTTTAAGTGGACAAACTGAGTAGTTGATCTCATATTTTTCTATAATTGCGGTCTTCAAAGTACAACAGCAGTACATGATGGAGACACAAATGAGTTTATACAAAAAAATAAAAATATTTAATAAGTTGTGAGTTGGATACATTGCAGTGTGACATGAAATTTTTGTCCCGGGCTAGTTAGATCTCACTGGAATAGTATGACGGTAGTTCTTAACACTGTCCATTACAGAAAGCTCGCATAGGTGCCCTCTATCGGCCTGGGCTGCTATGGTTCTTGGTCTTTCCTTCTGAATCAAAGTGCAAGGCATCATTATTTGGCTATTGGCATTGTATTTAGGACACACTTGTATTGATATAAGATTTGGTAACTTCCGCTTTTCTCCGTGTTCAAATGGATGTATCATGTATGTGCATGTTAAGGGGGAAAAAAAAGGGCATGTATCATTGTTGATTTTGTTCCTGCTGTCGGTATTCTAGCGTCGGTTCACATATTCTCCAAGCCAGATAACATTGGGGCATTGATTTCATACAGCCAAACTGGCCGTGTCATGCAATAAGGATTTTGTAGTGTTATACCATTTTATTTTATTTTTGAGTGAATTTTGACCGCTTCTGATATAAATGAAGCTTGCTTCAAACATTTATTATATCTTTTTTTTTTTGGCTTTCGCATCGGTTTCCGGCCCACCAATGGTGGACGACTAATCTGGCTCGTGCGTAGAGACATGCGCACTGACCAAGCGTTGTTTCCCCTGGGAATTGAACCCGGTATTCCCCGAGTACGTCCTTGGAAGGAGCTCCTTGCCACTGGACCCCAAACAACTTGGTTTTTATTATATCTCTTTTGCATGCATTACTTAGGCATGGAATATTATTTTACTGAATAATTTGTGTCAAATCGATGGTGCAAAACCATGTTTTCTCAATTACACTCGACAATAATTCTGTTTTCCAAATAACATTTGGGATGCTTAGTAAGATTTCAAAAAAAAATTATGCATATCCCATTGCATGCATATCTGTTTACGTGTTTACATAACTACTTTATGATATACTCATGAGCTGTTTCAATTTATTTTCACAAGGTTTTCAACCTGGCTTATATAATAGTACAAAGTTTTTAGAGTTTATGTTCATTCTCTTTTTTTATTAAGCTATGTCTTTGATCAAACCTTTAAAGCCCCGTAAAGCCAATTTTTTCTAACCTTTTGATTGCAAGGGAGATAAGGGTACATAAAATGTTGAATTGTGCATGTGACAGTACAACACATGATAATAGATGGAAAATAACTCTATCCTATTTTTTATTAGAATGAAAATTTGCTTGAATAGAAACTTTGTCATGGAATACGAGTATCATGAAATTGTTACAATATGTAGGGGAGGAGCAATGAGTTGAATTCGAATATCTTTAAGTATTCTCAAGGGAGGGTGTTTGATTTGTATAACAGTTGAGTAGGGTTGTGAGACGATAAAGTTGAAATAGGATATGCACAACTTGTAGCTGAGTTATTGAATTTCACATTTCACACAAAGGCTACTATGGTAGTGTTTCCTCGTTGCCTTGTGTTGTTTTGTTAAGCTTTGGGGTGTGCTTGTAGGCTTAAGGCTGGCTTTGAGTAGAGGATACCTGGACCTGGTAATTTGTGGAAACTGATTTCTAAGTCGCAGTAAAATTTCTTGATGAAGGAAACTTTATAACTCATTTTAGCAATTAGATGCTTTCAGAGATTCATCTGAACATTTCCAATAGAGGGAGAATTGTGAAGTGGTAGTATGATCGTGAGGCTAACTAGGTGGCATATGTCGTCTTTAATTAATTTGTCTTTGGTAATAAATGCAACAGTTAGGATTTTTTGGGTGGTTTTTATTTTTGCTTTATGTCGAGGGATTTATTTCATTATGGTGTACAAAAAATAAACTTTAAATCTCTAGTATATGGATGTTTGCAATGTGGTTTGGTTCGATTCTAAGGTTAAAAGTAATTGAAACTGTAAGATAAAAATAATAGACGTTTTTATTTATTTTTTAAATGAATCAAACTAAATCAAAACAATATGGTTTGGGTTGGTTCAGTCTTTTGCGAGTTAAATAATTTTAAAATATAGAATTATGAATATCTTTGCCAACTAAATGAAATGAAAAAAAATGCAAATTCACAAACAATAAAAAAATGGGTTGGGATCCACTCCATTTTCCAAAAGAAATGGTGATGTCAATTACCATAGTTTTGAAGTAAATTAAAAACAGGTAAAACTATATCATGACTCTTTTATCTTATGGGAAATGTTAACTTGTGCCCTTGAGGTACAAGTTTAGAAACTAAACATAGAAATATTTTCTTGAAAATTGTGAATTTAATGTATTAAAATTTGTAAATTTTATCTTTTCAATACAAAAGTTATGTTTTAATTCCTTTTTTAGTTTCTTAACTTATGCCCTTAAGGCACAAGTTGACATGACCCTTATCTTATTTATTTGTAAAGTTTTGGTCATTTATCTTCTTTTTATACACTTCAAAAGATAAATGACCTAAATGTTAAAAACAAAGAAGATAAATGACTTAAGTATTACAACTAAATAAAATAAAGGGGACCGGTGTAGTTTTGCCTTTAAAATATTTGGAATCATTTAATGTCACACTTTTGTATTTATATTACACACTTTATTATTGTCTATTGTCACACTTTTGTGTTTATATTACACACTTTATTAATATATTCTTTTCATTTTCAACAAGTCGTGTTGAAAAGATATTGCAATTTAATGTTGTTGTTGTGTTTGTGTTTGAGTTTCAAAATAATGTGTGGATTATACAGAGATCTATTTTGAAGCTTGGGAAACAAAAGTAGGGGATTAATGTTCTTTTGATGTCTATGAAAAAGGATGAGTGAACTGGAAGAAAAAAATGTCATTTTGGAAAGAAAAAAATGTTTTATATGGTTAAACGAAAGTTAATGAAATAATATAAATTCAGATCTAAACATATAATTTAGCGTCTTTGAATGAAGCGTCGTGTATGTTTTGAAACATGAGGGAAGGAGGATTGTAATATCATTATCTTCGAAGAGAGGACATAGTAATTTACTCAAAAATAAATTATGTTAAACTATTATAGATATTGATTTATGATACAAATTAAGATTAGTTATTCTATACAGCCAATAAATGTAATTTATAGTTCTCAAAGAGGAGTCATTGAGGGTGATGACATGACCGTTATATACAACCTAATCAATGTTTGGATTTGGTGGTTATTGGGTGTGGTGTTGTTGATCGTTGAGGCATTATGAGTCGGAGAGGATCTGGGGCAGTGGAATAGTTCCATTGAATAGAGCCTTTAGTGATCGAGCCTTGAGATAAAATTAGACTTTGAGTCAGTCCAGAATAGAAGTAGTTCTTATTAACATCTTGAAGATGTAAGATTTTGAGAGTGATTTAATTCTAAATCAAATATTCTCTACATTTGTCGGTTGTCATTATTGTAAGAACGATGACATAGACTTGTGTGTCATAAAGACTTGTGTTGTTCATATTTTAAGAATCGTGAAAGAATGCATTGCATCAAAGTTATACAATATACTTGAAGTTTTATTGACAATTCACATTGATTTTTTGTGTCGCTTATTTTGAGGATTTACTACTGTAATTAAGGTCAAAAGGAATGATGGATACAATTTATGAGGACATTTGAAAGAATCAAAACCTACTCAAAGTGTCATCTTATAGCATCCACAATGGAGACCCTCGTATTTGAGGTATTAAACAGGTCCCACATGAATACATCACTTTTTTATTATTTTTTAATAATAGTACCTAATAGGTACTCAACCACTCCAATAGAGATCCTCTATCAAAATGTCTAAATGGGTCCCACTAATAACTATTTATTAATGAAAAACAACAAAAGCAGCTCAAATAATGATTATTTTATTCGAAAGTGGTGTGGGGTCCACTTAAGATTGAAGGTCTTAAGTAAGACCCTGAGTCTTAAGAGACCCCCAATTTTTTTTCCACATTGGAGGTACCTATTTGGTATTAGGTCTTAAATGGTAAAGACCCTACCAATGTGGATGCTCTAAATCTTCTCAAAGCTATGCAATAAAGAAGACACGTAGTATAAAAACACCAACAAAATTGGAAGAAATAGTGCAACAACAAAGAATTTCAAGGTTGTTTGACCAACAACATAAATAGTGTAAACACCATGATGAACATATAATTGCACTCAAAAGTATTCTTATTAGCTCAACAAACTAACAAAAATCAACTTTGAAGAAGAAACCATTTAATGATTGATTTATTTACGAAGTCATTTGTAAATGAAAATATTAGGGAATGATCAATTACATTTTCATGTCCTGAGCATAAAGAATATGTCATAACATGATCTAAGATGTTGCAACACTGTTTAGGATTTGTTTTGAATCAAAAGGAATTAAACAACAAATTCTTAACTGAAGATGAGAGATTCAAATTCAGTTCATAATATTCAGTTGACGTTGGAATATTATGGCAAGTTTCAAAGATTCTATGCAATTTAATATATTAAAGGTCGACAATAATCTAAGTGTGTTTCAACTGTTTTTATGGATCGATTCAAGATAAATGGGAGTGATGTAACACATTAATAAAGAAGAAATAAAGGCCCCCAAGTATGGAAGGGCTCTTATGCTCCCTTTTCATGGCTCTAGAAGACAAAAACGCACTTGCTACAGCTGAAAAGCAAACTACTTTCTCTTTTAAGCTTCCGAAGAGCGCTTAACATTGATCAGAATTGTATAGGTAGCTCCATAAAGTTAAAAACCCCTTTTTCAGAAATCGCGTTCGTACCAGTCGATAATGTTCTCAACTCTACAAGAACATTATGATATGCATATTTTCAACAACATAATTTTTTGTAATAAGTTGCCAGTTTTTATATCCCAACGATGCCCCTGGAAACATTATTATAGTACTACAGTGAGGACATCTATAAATAAGAGGATCATCTATGAAGAGTGCGAGTCTTAATCAAGAATCATCGTTTACTTTTTTTCTTTCAACGCACATTTTTATCATATATACTCCAACCCCTTTACTAAAGCTCTTGGATCCTTCCACCAAATGCGCTGATACTTTCTATTTGCTTCATATAGACCGCATGATGAACTTTCATAATAAAAATGGTAAGTTTTTCATCTAATGCATCCACTTAGTGAGGGTCTTAAAGAGTATTTAAAACCATCTTAGTAAAAAACTTACCTGGAGCCTCGAAGGCTCATATACTTTTAATAGTTTGAAAATCATCTTTATGTCGCCTCATGGATCAACAAATCAATCTCTATCGGAGTTAGACTTCGAAATCCACGATAAAGGCCTAAGCGACTTCTTTGAGCATATTCATTAAATAATCTTTCAAAATCGTTGATGACTAACACCTAAAGCAAGACGAGATCACTAATCCACTTCCATGTATCATTCTTCAACATATCATAAATGTTTGTTTTCCTTCTTATGTTCTGGACTCCATGAAAATACCGTATATTTTGATCCCCTTGAGTAATCAACTTAGTTTGAGATTTTCGGAACCACAACAAATTTTTCTTGATGGAGAATTTGCACATATTCATGCTAAAAGATCTCACACTTTCAAACCCAAGAAAATATTAATGCGAAAAGACGGTTTTCGACTAACCTAATCGAGCCTTCAGATGATAAAACCCTTCGTTCTAAAAATATTTTTGAAAACATTTATGCTCCAACCAGAAAATGCATTCTTGAATCCAGGTAGTTAATTACTCCAATTTATTAATTATTATTAAGATCTTCTAATCGATATTTTTTTGAAAGAATCACCAACTCATGTTATCTTTCAATCACCGAGTTCAGAAAAACGATAAACTTCGATCAAAATTCAAAAAATTTCAATTAAATTTATCTATTCTCGAGTTATAATTGTTGACCAAACTTTATCCCAAGTTTAAGACAAGGAGAAAAAAACTTCTAAAAAAACGAAAAAAAAACTCCATTAGCACTAACTTCCTCGCAAATTTACATTTTCTTCATCCCCACCTTCTTCTCACATTACGACCCAAACATTATAATTCTCTCTGTAGCGTTCTGTTCCATCGTTTTCGCCAACAACCCCTTTTCAACGTTTTACTGCATAAGTCTTCATCGTTCTTTTTCTTCCCTTCTGTTAATTAGTTAATTAATTCATAGCATTTGTTTCTTTTTTATTTTCCCGTGTTTTTCCTCTTCTTCTTCGCCAATAATCCCGAATTTGATTTTTCTGCTTCTCTTTTGATTCGTTCGCAAAGTTTTTTCGTACTTCAAAGGTTCGTGTACTATTACCATTCGTTTTTTCGACGAATTATTAGGGTTTTTGTGAGATTTGTGTTTATAATAATTCAAATTGTATGCTACTGCATCGAAGAACCCTAATCCACAACGAATCCTAATTCATTCTTCAATCGACAATTTCTGTGATTCTTAAATCTGCAAACAACGGCTTCTGTGATTCCTTCGACGATTACTGCTACGGATTCATTTTTCGAAGGTAACATTGGTTTTCTCTAATTTTGCACCGACTTAGCCAAACTCTTTTGTTTGTAGCATAATGTTCAAGTTAATGTAGTTTTTCTCTGATTGATTTATGGCAATGATATGATATGATATGATGTTGAAAAATATAGATGTGAAATTTGTATGTTTCAATTTGTATCATTAAGCACTTTCTCTTGTGAATTGACAAAATTGTGGTTAACATGTGAAATATATGATAAGCCTAATTTAACTTTCAATAGTTATGAAGACCAATTTGAAATACACTGGAAAAACCTTTTTATACATGGCATAAGGGGTTAACTAGGATTTAATCAATATACACTGACGGTGCAAAACTTTGTATACATGCATCCGATCAAATAAAATAATTCCATGATGCCACCTTTTTAGTTTAGTTCCTTAAATATCGATTTGGTATGATTTGATTGCATGCATGTGAAAAAAAAGTCACGCCGTCATTGCATAGAAATTAATTTCATGTATTTCGATTAAATTGCATAACGCAGCCACAACTGCGGTTACCGTCCACAATTTAAAGCTATTGTTTCAATAGTGGGAACTTTGATTAGTTTTTATTTATGCTTTGCTTATTGATCATGCTTTAAATGTATATAACCGACATCGCAATTTTGTCTTTTTTATAGAATCGGCTTGTTGATGCTAGCCGACATCGGACATCTTTATTGCAACCATGACATCTGGTTCTGAAGCCGTATCATGGAATGTTCAGAGCTCCACAGCGAATGGAATTTATTCTAATCCGACCTACCAGTATGATCAGCAGCCGCTGCCGCAGCCGCCTGGAGGAAGCGTTCAAGATGGTCAAAGTGTATCATCAGTTGCTGGTAATTCATCAAATTTGGGAACAGCTAATGCACCACAAGATTATAATGCATACACATCATATGCAAATTCTTCTAATCCATATGGTTATGGCAGCACGGGATACTCAGACTACTATAACAGCTATCAGCAGCAGCAACCAAATCATGCTTATTCTCAGCCTGTAGGAGCATATCAAAATACAGGTGCTCCTTATCAGCCTATTTCCTCCTTTCAGAATACTGGGTCTAATGCTGGATCCGCAAGTTATTCAAGCACTTATTACAATCCTGCTGATTATCAGACTACTGGAGGTTACCAAAACAGCAACGGATACGCAAATCAAGCGCCGGCGTGGAACAATGACAGTTATTCAAGCTATGCCTCTCATCCGTATACAAGTTACGCCACAGATTCCAGTAGCTCTTATGGTGCTGGTGCTGGTGCTGCAGCTACTTCCGTGCAGTATCAGCCACAATACAATCAATGGGCGGACTATTACAGCCAAACAGAAGTCAGTTGTGCCCCAGGGACAGAGAACTTGTCTGTCACAGGTTCATCTACTTTGGGTTGTCCTGTTCCTGCTCCTCCACCTCCTCCTGCAGCTACCAGTAGTTATGCAACTCCAAATTACCAGCCTCCGCAATCATATCCACAATATTGGCCGCAAGAGTCCAGCACTCCTGCTGTGCCGCCTTTACAGGTTTGAATATCACCGACAAAATTTGGACAAATCAACAGTTGAATAGTTTAGCTTGAAAGAACAAATAAATTGCCATTTGTTCACGCCAAATTGCTTTGGTTATGATTTTATCCCTTGTATTGCAAAGTTAATCATTTAAGTTAGATCTTTTGTATTTTGGTTCTATTCATCTTTTAGTATATTGGATATATAATCTTTGATGCTTCAATAACACAAGACAGTTGCATTTGGTTAGTCGGTTGTTTTGTAGTTTTGTTGGCTTAATTAACTTATTAACTTCATGTTTGTTTCTTTTGGTGGTCAGCCTGCTGCAGTAAATAGTGGTGGTCATGATGATTACTGGAAACATGGCGCCCAAACTAGTTCTCAAATTCATCAAACTAGTTCTCAAATTCACCAAACTAGTTCTCAAATTCACCAAACTAATCCTATTCAACCAAACTATCAAAGTCATTTGGATTTAAATTCTTCTTATGATAAATTTCAGGATCAACAACAGAAGACAGTATCTTCTCAAGGAACCAATTTGTACTTCCCTCTTCCTCCTCCTCCCCCTCCCCCTCAACAGGTGAATCTGGCGCCCTTACAAAGTTCTCCATCTTTGGATACAAAACGAGTAAACAAGCTTCAGATTCCAACAAATCCTCGAATTGCTTCGAATTTGACATTTGAACAACCTAAGCCCGAAAAAGATAGCTCCACCTCCAGTGCAGCACTGAAGCCTGCTTATATTGCTGTTTCAATGACAAAACCAACGGAGAAACTATCATCTAATGATGCTGCAAATTCAATACTTAAGGTATACTTCTACAATAATTTTTCACTGATTTTATTCCATTATAATACAAAGATATTAATTTATCATCACACTGCCAATTCATTCTTTTTTTATTTAACTTTCCATGTATAATATTGGAATATTAAAATTCATAAAACATGACACCATGTAATGAGTTGATAGAGATTAAGGAATTAGAGAAGTGAAAATAACGGCTTATTGTTTTCACCATCTCCGATACAAATTTTCGAAACGGAAATGAAGGCAAAATATGGTGACATTTTTGTTATTTTTAGTGAAAATAGGAATCAAATCGGAAAACCTTGTTTGAATCGAGCAATTTAGTTTTTGAATTTACCGAAGTGTGGGGTGATCTTTTCAAAAAGGGAAAAAAAGATAATTAAGAACAAATAGAAACACCAACAAAGCTAAACTATGCATTCTGTGTGGTAAAAAACCCCTTAAAAAGACTAATAGCTATGCCAATATGCCTGCTAAATATTGGCTTGTTAATAAAACTTTGTTTTTTTGACGGAGACTAGTTTATAAAACTTAGCTCTGGCTAAAATAATATAGGACCTTATTTTGGAACTTTTGTATGCAGAGGTCTGGCCTTATATAGGACCTTATTTTGGAACTTCTGTATGCAGAGGTCTGGCCTTAGTGAAATGGATCATGTTGGCGCTAAGAACCTACTTTTGAATTAACAGAAGTTGGTTTTTGGAATTTACATGTCCAAATGCTTCATGTAACACATTGATATTGCAACCAAATTGTGATGGTTTTATGCATGGTTATCAGCATCTTAGTCAACG
>Ga0099826_10003485_pt1 | contig 10696 bp, 7 predicted proteins | sample Mtrugardesep15_FD_76830 | JGI IMG/M metagenome (GOLD analysis project Ga0099826, IMG submission 76830) | Root nodule microbial communities of legume samples collected from California, USA - M. trunc garden sep15 | ecosystem: Host-associated > Plants > Roots > Nodule | place: USA: California...
ACACAAAACAAACGACGTTCATTCATTCAAATTGATAGAGTACATCAATGCAATACATATTATAATTAATAACATACCATTTTTACAATATTTAATTAATTATGAGAGCAATTTTTTCATTTAATTATAATGATATCCTGTTTGTCATCATATGTGCATCAAATACATGATATGATTAATGTTTATCATGTCTTTATCATATCCTATCTATATCCAACTTTATATCATATATCATGCTTCTATCCTATCAGGACCATCAAACGGTGTATATATACTCAGCAAATCTCAAGTCTTCTATAAAATAAACATAGACTTTAAACGAGCTTATAAAAAGGGGCACAATCATCTTATTAGCCGTTTTATAAGAAAGAGTTAACATCATCAATATCAAACCTAAGATCTTTGGATTATCATACAAACAAATGTTTTCATGGTACTTCATTATTTCAATATTAAACTATAAATTATGTTAAAAAAACACACAACGCAAAAATACTAACACATTTTATTGAAGCAACATATAGTGTGATCCTCATATTGCATGGCCATTGTGTTTACTTACTCCTTTTGATTTTGAACGCCAGCATTGTCTGACTTATTTTTGTTTGGCTGGTTTGCCTTTGTATCATTGTGGTTATCTTTCAATTTCTTCATGATAAATTTAATCCATGTGAGAATCTCCAATGCAAATGCAATGGTACCCAAACCTATAAGAATTCCAATGTAACTCCACTTCCAATGATCACCCCCATGCAAAATGTTAATTCCTTTAAATACGTTTATGACTATGATAGCCAGTAATCCATATCCAAGAAAATGATGATACATATTCCAATATTTCCGGTAATCATCGTTTTCATTGGGTTTTAACCGAAAAGCCAACATCTGAAAATAGCAAAATTCCAATCTGTCATTGATATATTTCATAACACTTTTTTTTCAAGCAATCTAAGATGACACGTACTTCAGTTCTATAATATATTTTTCCTGTGGTACACCATATACATACAAATTAATTTTATAATCATATAGTGGAACTGCTTATAGTGACTTAAAGGTTGAGTGTAAATAAAAAAGCTTAAACAAATTTATTTTTTTATCCCTATAAATTTTTCAAATTTCGCTTTTAATTCCTTAAAAAATTTCAGCAATTTTTGGTTTTAAAAAACTTCTCATCACCAATTATGGGTCACTAATTTTAACCTGAGTTAAGAGAAGATGACACGTCAATGCAAAATTTACTCTTTAGCGGCATTGTAACTTAAACAGTCATATCAATACCCACATGGTTAAAGAGTACAAGTGACACTATTATGTCATCTTTTGTTAAATTAAGCTAACATCGAGAATCATACATGGTGACGAATTTTTTTGAAGGGACAAAAAATTGATGAAATTTTTTATCGAGACCAAAAACTTATTTAACACAATTATTTTCTTATAAAAGTGAGTTGCTTAAGCAAAATAGGGAATAGAGACCACTTCCTAGTGGCTATGCAATACAAAACGAGTCCTTAAAATTGTTATTGGAGATCCTCTTATCCTACCATATTACCTATTTCCTTTTGCATGCTTGTCCCCAACGGAGTTTTAAGCATTGAAGTTGTTCATAGGAGATGATTTATAAAAAGAAAAAGAGGAACATTAAAATAATACCTGGATTGTACTAAAAGTGAAAATGAGAATGCCAAAGTCTCGATGAGTGTGGAAGACATAGTATTTTGAAGAATGTCCAAGAACCAATCCAATAACCCAACCAGCAGTACCAATGAGAAAACCAGTTGTTTGGCAACCAATGTGTAAGTAAAACCACAATGGATCCTTTTTAAAAGGAAACACTCGAAAGTATCTTGGAGTTATTACTCCCATAGGTAACAATGTTCCCCACCCTATAATGTTTAGAACTCCATGTACCTAAATTTCAATACATAATAAGATTTTTTTGTCAATAAATCACATTAACAATCAATTACACCCTCGGGTTAATATTATAAACAAAAATCAATTTTTTAAATTCATTTATTAAATAATATGTGCGGTCTATATTAAAGACCGGATATATCATTAATTTTGACTGCATTTTTCCGCAATATGAAGATTCGCAACATAAGAACAATCACACCTGAACCACAATTTAAAACCATAGTTGAGTAATTGACATAGTAGCAAAAAGCAAAAAGGATTGTTACCGATCGAAGGAAACTCAGTTTTTGTCCCCTGCTACGACCATCGGGAGAAGTCAAGTCTATAGTCTCAGTGCTATCCACATTGTGAAGAGTTGTTGGATGGCCCAAAGGTCTATCACCCCTAACATTGTTCCCAACTTGCCAAACATGGTTCAACCTTGTTATGTTATATTTATCAGAAGGCAGAACTAATCTAGCATATATAGTATAAAAATTTGTCCCTCCATCATGTTGAATCAACATATCTGACACATTAAGGCCAATATCTTTGTTAGGTATAAGACTACAACCTCTTTTGGTTCCTTTAGTAACATCATAGGTATTAACTATCAAAGGTGTACCATGGTATTTGATCCCTATGATTGCCTTTGTTCCAATCATTTCAGCCCTTTTCCCTGGATTCACACCCCATGCTATCCACCCATCCCCTTGATCTATATTTGCACCAAATAAGATTTCAAGAATTGTGGTTGAGTTTGTGCCGTTGCGGTAACTCCAACCGAATTCGGCTCCTAGAGTTCGTAATGGTTTGCATTTTGTTATGTTTCTTGTTTTGATGAGATTCTCGAATTTATCGCTGCATGCAGGTTGAGCTTTGACACCAATATTTGCAAAGAAGAGAAAGGACAATATCATAATTTTTACTAAGGTAGAAGATGACATGATTTTTTTGCTCTTCATGTTCTTTTTTTCTTGTTTAGGTTATTTATGGTAAGGAATATGTTATATAGAGAAAAATATAGAATATAGTTAAGTCTTTTGTTCTGGTTGGATATATACTAAAGTGTTTGTTACCGTACATTAAAGCTAATCATGCTATGTTTTGTTGCTTTTGTTGTTTCTCTTTTTTCATAAGAGATTGTCTTATACTTCTTTGAGAGGATAAGAATTTTAGAACCTTCACAATGACATTTGCTAAAAATGTTGCGTTACAAATAATTATGAATTTGCTCTCTATTGTCCTTTAGAAGTTACCTAAAGTGGCACATTGTGTAGAAACAAAATCTAGTTTTGAAGAGAAATCGTGTATCATGCAGCATCATTGTTGAATATGCTTAGATTGCTTACGTGAGATGTAGGAAATCCCTTTCACCTTTATGCTTGAGGAGTTGTTTCTACTTACTATTTGCTCTCATTCATATTCCTTACTTTATTTGCTCTCATTCACCTTTATGCTTGAAAGTTCAATTTGTTTGTTTTGGTTGAAAATTTTCCTAATACTTTAAAGATTATATCATATTTTTATTTCCTAATCTTTTTTAATAAAACAATATAATATGTAATATTCCTAATTATGGTGGCATGCATTATAATTTTTTATAGAACTTACAATTGAGAGAAAAGTATAGAAAAGCGAAATGAAAATATATTGATGATCTGATCAATTGAATTACAATGCGCCCTGTATACACATATAATTCTATATGAAAATGAGGAGAAGATAATAGCTAACTTAACTAAATATAAATTAATTATTAACAACTCTTAAGAAGCTTATCTCTAATAGAGTAATAGTATCTTAGTGCTGGCCGAGGGTAAATACAGTACTATTTGGCATTCAATGGAACCATGTTTTGTAACAACACTATACTAGACACTTCATGTTGAATTTCAACATTTTTAGTGGTACATTTCTAGAAACATCATTCTCATGTGTATTTTCTTTTCCTTAACCAAGGATTTACAACTCTCACATACCATACACCCTTACGCTAGACTCCATATATTCCGTCCTTGTGAGCTTAGCTCAATTGGTAAAGATAATATATAATTTTCGGGTTTGAACTCCGATCACCACAAAAAAGACTCCATATATTTCTTAGATAAATAAATGTATAAAATTCAATGCATTGAAACACACTCTATACAAGTTTTGTGAATTAGAAATGTGTTTTCTGTATAATCGTATAAAAGTAACAAATCAACACCAATTTCAGTTTTTTCCTTAAAAAAAACATTAATTTCAGTTTTACTAGTCTCTTTTTTCCACAATAAGTGTTACATTTGTAAATTATTTATTCCAAAATGAATGTTATTTTCAAGATAGTACTACCAATTACTTCTTTTTTTCCTTCAATTGCACTCCTTTTAATTTATAGTCTTTTCTTGATGCTCCTTGTACAAATTTGACATTCATATTGAATGTATTTTTATAATTGGATGAAACCAAGGCATGATTCATAAAATTATGCCTCAGACCGTTATGGAATAAATCACAATTTCTCCCCCTCAAATTGTAGGGGTTGGATATATACACACTTGAAATTTATGAATAGGAAAAAGGCCTCCAATTTTGAATGATGTTGTTCAACTTATTATCAAATTACACCTCTCACTAGCTAATTAGCCTTAATTATATCATTTATTAGTAAACTTGCCCCATACTTATGTCATTTACTGTTAAACTAATCATTACAAGTCGATAAAACCAAGTTGCTTTGCTTCATTCAAAGCCCAGTTTTTTTTGGAGGTGTAAATGTCTTACTCCTATGATTTCAAAAGGCCAATGAGCAATTTACTTTTTTTTTATTTGATGATAACCACTTTTAAAAGATGGTTAACCGATCAGGTCGTAACTCTCAGATCAATTTTTTTTATGTGTAAACCCTAATCGGGTTGTAGTTTCCTATAAGTTTTTTCATGAATATGAGCAATTTTGAGGGGTGTATTGAGCAATCATTATTTTAATATGTAATATGGTTTAGAAACAAGGCCCGGTTCATATTTAATAGGCCCAAGTCCTTACATGTAGGGTACACAGCAAGGAACATCGATACTTTCGTCCCAAAACTTCTCAAACTTCATTCATTCCAATTCCTATGCACATTCATATTGAAAAAAAAATTCAGTAATCATCACATTCACAATTTCAATTTCTCAATATCGTGTGCACGCGCGCTTTGATTCATCAAATTTTCATTTCTCTGAATCGAAGAAGATTCTAGAAACTCCATGGATCTCGAAGTCGTTGGCCGTCACGTGTTGCTGTTCGACGACGACGGCATGGCGGCGTTCGTGAACTCACCGGAAGCTCTTGTTGATTGGAATTCTCTTTCAATCGATCGTTACGACGTTCGTCATCTTCTCTCCGGTCCAATTCCGCCTCGCCTCAAACGACGCACTCATCATCCGCCGCAATCTTCCGCTGAAGCTGACCTTGATCATCAACGTTATCTCGATCTTCCTTCATCTTCTCCGATCCATGAAGAACAACCACAAGAAGGTAACTTACTAATTCATTCATTCTTCTAGTATTTTATTTCGTTATTTTTGTTTGGTTTATTCGCTTTTGGATTCTGTTATGGTTGATTTTCGTGAAATTAGGTTTCGTTGTTTTGAGTTGATAGATATTATTAAGTTTTTTTAGTTGAGATTGGATAGGAAGCTTGATATATGGATATTGTTTCAAGTTCATTCCAGGCGATAAACCGTAAAGTTTTTGTTACAATTGAAGGTTAATTAGGCGTTTGTTGGATAAACAGTTAATTTGTAGCTTATAGTACAAGTGCTTTTCATGATAAGCACTTATGTATAACCTATTTCTATAGCAAAAGATGAAATGAAGTTAAATTGTTTTTGTGTAAGTTATAGCTATCTCTTGGAGAAAGTATGAAAATAAGGTGAAAACTTCTAATGAAAAATGTTATAAGCTGTTTTTGTTGGATCTCCCAAACAGATTCGAAAAATTTATGCCAGTGGAAAAGTTCAAATAAGCCAATCCAAACAGGGCTTTAATCGATTAAATGGAAGATAGTCTAAGGGTAGATGAAGTTAGAGGAAAATGTAGGGTGTGTTTGTTTCAATGTATGAAAATTACATTCCTTGGAATGCTTTTCCCAGGAATATTATTTCGAGAAATAACATTTTTGCTCTTGTGTTTGATTGAATTTTAGATTTCCTGGGAATATTTTTAAAATTTATTTAAAATAAATCAAAATTTAAAAAAATAAACGCAAATAAATGTGAGCGGTAGTGGGATGTTATAGTAAGTTGAATTTTGTTCTCATGGGAATGTAGATTCCTACCCTATTAGCATGGGAATAACAAGTGTAAAAATCATGCGTAGTTAACATTCCTGTGAATAAAAAATTTAAAATTTCTGGGAAAAAATTTTCAAAACTGGAAACAAACATGGGGATGTTACTCCCTCCGTCCCTTTTTGTAAGAACAATTTACAAAAATCACGGGTATTAAGAAAAGTTGTTGCGGTAATAAATTTGTCTAAAATGTGTGTGGCTATAACTGAATTAACCTTTGTATATAAATGCATACAATGTTACTTTTCATGTTCCAAGATAAATAGATAGTATTAACAAAGGGTATATTTGGAAGAAAAGTAATTAATGCATCTAGTAATTTATAGTGAGTCTTCTATTTAGAGACAACTATTTTTTTTTTTGTTTGTAAATGGTCTTACAAGTAGGGATGGAGGGGGTACATTCCTAATCTCGTATTCCCGGGAATAACATTATAAACCTTCAAAACAAACACACCCTTAGGAAACACTATTAGATGGTTTTACTTAAATTTTTGTTTTTGATAGCATTTACCAGTGAATAAGGCGTTAAGTCTTCGTTGTAATTGTAGTGCTGTAGTTGGAATAGTTGAATGTTTTGTTATTTGATGAAAGGAAGCATGCACATATTCTGATATGTAGGTTACATTTAGATTTTGGATTTGAGATTTATCCTCATTTTCGTTATATTGATGACTTTTATATGTTTGAAGCATATTGTTTAATGAATCATGAGTGATTCTCTAATACTTGTTTTGAAAATAAACGAGTAGGCCTGTGCATGGTTCACAAAAAACTGATCCAAACTATGAACTGCACTTGAACCAAACTGAAAATAACCAAACTTTTGATGAAGTTTACGAGTATCATCTATGCTTAAAGGAACTGATATGTTAAAGATGGTTCAGTAACCACACCCCCAGTTCTGTTCAGTAACTGAATCGCTGCTGTATAACATGTTGCGACACATTAAAATGCAAGCTTGAGGGGTTCCCTGTGTGTGTTGAATAATTTAGTTGGGACTTGGTACCTTTTCTGCATACAGTTTCAGGTGCCACGCTCTCTTCCTTTCCAATGAACAAGTTCAAATTTTTCAACCGATTCCGCCTCATTCTGCTGTACAAAGTTGAAGCCATGTTGCGGCTCAAACTTGAGTCACATGAGATCCCTAAGTTGAATAATTTAGATGGGTTTTGGTACCTTTTCTATATACAATTTCAGGTGCCACACACTCTTCTGTTCCAACGAACAAGTTCAAATTTTTAACCGATTCCACCTCGCCTAGTTGCGGTCCAAACCCAAGTCATACCACGAGATCCCCGAGTTTCAACTGTATAATCGAGAGGGCAATAACTTTCTCGCGTATTTCTCCATTGCCGATTCAGATCTCTAACGAGTCGTGACTCAGTGATTTTAAGGCTCAGCTTCGTAGAGAGAGTTTAGAAGGATGTAAAGCTGGAAAAAATAAAAAAGCATCTTGCATCAGTGCTTAAATTAAAATTCAGCAGTGTCCTGAACCTCAAGATCAGTTTAGTTTGGTTCTAGTAAATTTAAAATATTTCAGTTCAGTTCATCAAACCTATTTTTTGGGTTCAGTTTGGTTTTTCATATAAACTGAACCATGACAAGGCCTACAAACGAGCATGAACAAGTCTTTTCAATTGGTTCTCATCATTTGGACTAATCGATATATCTTTTGGTGCAATTTTGGCTGCTGGCTTTTAAGTCCTTTTTTTTTTCTTTCACGGTGGTTGTTTGGACAACTTCTGCCTAAGACAATGCTTAGTTTTTTTTTTGTTTGTACAACAACAATCTCTACATTTGCAGGATGCAATCTAATATGCTACGGTTCATGTGTCAGACTACAAGTAAGGATGTTTTCAACTGGCTTCCATTTTGTCTTAGTTTATTTGGTGTTAGTGCTATTACTGTTGTAGGTGTATGATATTATTGCAGTTACGAATTATATGTGATTCTAATGAAATGTCACCTTTCTGTGTTTGTTTAGATAATGATTCAGGTGCAGTGAATTCATCAGGCTATCGTGCTGTTGCATTTTCATATGAAAATTCTATCGTGTCAACTGAGACAAAGGACAACGATACTGACTCTGGTTTTCGTCCCAACTTTCCAGTACCAGAAAGCTTACTTCATAATCTGGTGAGTAATATCTTTCTTAAAATATACTCCAATCATGTGATTTTCATATGTTTTAATTGACCCTCTCATTGTTTAACCAATGTGACTAGGTGATAATTGTCTAGGGTACATATGTTATTCTAAGGCTTATGATGTCTAAGTTTCAGATGCTTGGAGCTTAAAGAAGTTCTTGTGACTCAAGGTAGCCATTCACAGGCACCTTTTTTCCTTTTGATATCATGAGAAGGGGCTGTGCAGGTGGGATTAGGATGGTAGAAATTGTTGATTCTGTACCTCTTGTGAGAAAATGGGATGAAACATTTCTTCATAAAGCTCTATTTCTTGATGTTTATGATTATTCAAGTATATATGAGGTTGTCTTGTGTTGGTTTAATAAGATCTTCATGTATTCATATATACCGCCTGGCAAGACCCTTTTTAAAATTAGTGTTATGCTAATTTGAATTAAAATTCACATTGATTGACAATAAACCTTTTTGTTTTTCTTTTCCAGCCTCCAAACGAGAAGCTACATCAGATTATTTCAAGGACTGCAATGTTTGTCAGCAAACATGGAAGCCAATCAGAAATTATTCTGAGGGTGAAACAAGGAGATAATCCAACATTTGGGTTCCTGATGCCTGATCATCATCTTCATCCGTATTTTAGGTTTCTTGTTGATCATCAAGAACTTCTGAAAGATGACAAAAACGATGGAGGCTCATCTTTGGACAAGAATAGAAGTCAGGAGCTGGATCAAACAGGAGGTGCATTGTCTTTGCTTGGATCTGTCTATGGAAATGGAGAGGATGAGGATGGTACAACTGAAAATACTAGCGACCTTGAGAGAAACACACATGTGGGAGCTGTTGATGCTGCTACTTCTGCATCATCAGGGGTAGAGCAAGCACATTCATCTTCAAATGCATCCAAGAAGGATGGAAGCATTTCTAAAAATCAAATATCTTTGAAAGAAAAAGTTCCTGTTATAAAGCGGAATCAGTCTATCAGTATTGTTAAGACAGCAACTTCAGCTAGGACAAAAACAGGAGATGCCCCAGATTCGGGGTCTAATGGTGCAAATAAATCACAGACTTCTGTGCCCAGTACATCTAAGATTGAACTACCTGTTGTTGAACCTCCATCTGACTTAAAGATGGTTATTGAGAAAATAGTTGAGTTCATCTTAAAAAATGGAAGGCAATTTGAGTCTGTTCTTGCTGAGCAGGATCGTGCTCATGGAAGGTTCCCATTTCTTCTGCCTTCCAATCGATATCATACTTACTATCTGAAAGTTCTTCAAACTGCTGAAGAGGTGTGTTTCTCATAATCATTAAATTTTACCCTTGCAATTCATCTGTTTGTGTGGTTCAAATTATGTGAAGTGAGCAATTAGTTGCATTTTTACTAATATGTAGAACATGATTCAAGGTCACTATGATTGAATTCTTCGCACGCAACCCATTCCCTCTGATTATTATGTTGGTTATTCTCATTTATCATTATTTTATGTTCATATATTGTGTTAATTAATCTGTGGATGCTTCTATATAGTTCATTCAATACTTCGCAAATCACAGTATATAAAATATTGTCTGGCTACGTAGTACATAGTTTTCAAAAATTATTAATATGAATATTCAAAGCAATAATGGTTATTTTTATTCATCTTTGCTTTGTAAAATGTTCCTTCTGGCTAAATCAAATACCGGCAATTATTTTATTTGGGTTCAAGATGCTTTTTGTGCAATTAGTGTATCTTAAGAATTTCGTGTAATTTGATTAATTTCAAGGTTTGTTAAATTTGATTTTGATTTAATGATCTTTTCAATTGTTTACAGTCTAAGTTACAAGGCAAGGGCTGCCAGAAGCACACTCGAGCGGATCTGTCTATGAGTTCTAACCTACCAAATGACATGGACCGGAAAGAGAAATTCAAGATGACTATTGGCAATTTAAGGAAGGATGGTCAAGATCCAACTCCCAAAGACAGCCAATCTCAAACTACAGTTAGCATTCATGCGGCGGCAGCCGCAGCTATTCTTCAGGCAGCTACTAGGGGTATTAAAAGGCCTAATTTAGAAATTTTTAGTAGGGCATCAAGTGGTAATGGTCAAGGCCTTGGAAGTGATGGTGGGAATTTGTACAGCTCTCGGAGTTTGCCGTCATCTCAACTGCAGGGTCTTGTTCCACATCACAATCTGAATGCAGAGGCTGGTGCTTCTGTTCCAGTTGCCAAGGCTATTGCAGAAAAAGTGGCTATTGCAGCAGCAGGTGAGGCGGACTCCTCTGAAGCACATATGACTAAAGAGCAAAAGCTTAAAGCAGAGAGATTGAAACGAGCAAAGATGTTCGC
>Ga0099826_10003486_pt1 | contig 10695 bp, 4 predicted proteins | sample Mtrugardesep15_FD_76830 | JGI IMG/M metagenome (GOLD analysis project Ga0099826, IMG submission 76830) | Root nodule microbial communities of legume samples collected from California, USA - M. trunc garden sep15 | ecosystem: Host-associated > Plants > Roots > Nodule | place: USA: California...
GTCTTATGCACCGACAGATGACAAATCGAAGAAACCTAGTGGTTTAGTCAAATGGAAGGACCTCCCAAAAGCTGAACCTAAACCCGCTAATTCGGAGGATGATTTAAGTGCCCTCTTACAGGTGATTTGCTGGCTACTGAAATAATGATTACCGTTTAAGAAACCTTGTGCTCGTTCTTACCTAAAGTGTGTCGTAATTTCAGGAAGAAGAGGATCTTGTAAATGCTCACCGGACTCAAGTAGAGGAAACCATGAATATTGTTAGAGAGGTATTACAATGTCTCTCTTATTATCTATCATTTCACGTGTCTTAACCATCTGAGTAATTAACTAGTTATGAAGTGGCTTCAATTTAGATAATAATCCCCCAAAACATTATGGCGTTTCTTTTTTAGTTTTATGATGGGAGTGATGTGTGTCAGTGATTCTTTTGATAAATACTAATATAGCATAAGCAAAAAGGCAAGTATTCAGCAAATATTAGCATCAAGCACATTTATATATTAACTAAACTTCAATTTGTTAATCTTTTTTTGAATTTGTCCATGGTTTTAGCATTTATTTCTTCTAGGAAAAAGAAACAAGTCGTCCTAGAACAGATAAATGAATTTGTGAACACCAACCCCTTGTCACTACATCCTTCCAAGGAATGGTTTGAAGTCCATTATTTTTCAAATTCATATTTTATCTGCACTTGACATGCAGGAGATGAACCTCTTGGTTGAAGCGGATCAACCAGGGAATCAGCTAGACGATTACGTAACAAGACTAAATGCCATTCTTTCTCAGAAGGCTGCTGGCATTATGCAATTGCAGAACCGTTTAGCTCATTTTCAGAAACGTTTAAAGGAGCATAATGTCTTGGTTTCATCTTCTGGCTACTAGCATCATTTAAAAAGAACTCCTAGTGAGAAAGTCTTATTTTAGAAGGGTGGAATCATGCATTTCTGTGATTGAGTGACAGATTATGAGAGATCGGGAATATGTCATGGCACTATTTCAAGTTGATTTACCATAATTTTATACCTAGGCAACTACTTCGGATTTGGGAAATTGGAGAGTGGGGTTTTCATTTATTTTTATCTTTACCCTGCTAAGAAGGTAGACATGTATTGGTTTTACGCGCTGCTGTTGTTGGATAGATAATGTATAAAGCTCTCAATTGATGTTTGATTGATCAATGGAATCATGGAATACCTAATACCTATATTTTTCTGATCAACTAGTGCACTAATTACTTATTCTGTTGTTGGTGATGAATCTACTTGTTTCAGAAATAAATCTTATATCAGTATGATTAATAGTTTACTTTATAAGGATTGAAATTGTCAATCTAATTGAATTCATGTAGTCTCCAAATTATGCTTCATTTCAGCAGGAGATAACATTGAGATTTTTATTTTGGGCTAAACGTGTCAAAGCTTTACATTTACAAAAGTTGCATATTTAAGTAGGTATGAGGCGTTCTTTGTTTTGAATAGACAGTCATTTTCTATGAATGCATTTAAAATCAAAGTGGACGTATTTTCAATTACAGAATTAGTCATGCCTAAGGACTGTATATGGTTTGCCTGAAAAAGAAAGTACGGTTCATATGGTAGTTGTGGTACATTTTGGGTTGGAGTGCAAGTTCCAACTTGAACTCTCCATCTTTCCACACTCGCATGTGAGATTTTTGTCAATGCCATTTGACAGAAAAAACGGTGAACTTTACACCAATAAGTCAACTTCAATTGAATTGAAGACCGTAAGTGATGATGTGAACCTTTGTTTGGAATACACTCCATTCAAAAACATGGACAACCGTGCTTAAAGTTGTCTCTCATTTTTTTTCCAGAAATATGGACTCCATTAAGAAACAAATATGTAGTAGTTTAGCAATTTATAGTTGTTTTCTATGAAATTCCCAGTAGTGAAACATTTTAAACTCTGGTTATACTAGTGTCTTGATAAATGAGGAAAACATATGAAATAGGCATAAACTGGTTTTGTATTGGTTGAGCTAACTGATTGAATGAGTTATGTAATTAAAAGTCCACATGACGAGAGAGAAAATACTAAAGTAACAATTAACATTTGTCATAAAAAAAGGACCAACATTTAAAGAGTTTTGAACCACATGCCCTACTGAAACATTAACCAACTAAGAAGGTGCCAGATAGGAGATTCATAAGATGTGAATTGTCCATTTCAAATATGCACATAACTTGAATGTTATTGGCATGTTTACTTCATTCAGGAATAATTCAAATTAAAATTGATGCCTTGGAACTTTATGCCCAGAATAAAGCTGAGATACTCTCCTGCATGTGTACGCATTGAATTAGTTATTTTTAATTGCCCTATGAGAAAAACTTAAGATCTTTTAATTAGTTATGAATTACTTTAAGACTTCATTTCATTTGTGTTCTTTCACCTTATCAAATAACTAAACAAGATTTGAAAATTCTTATGAAGGGTCTATGAGAATTGAGAAAGGAGTCATAGACTCAAATAAGGCTTTCAAGATGGAAAAATTCTAAGTAATCATTATAGATGAATGGCATTATAAATTCAATTAATGCATAAAGTTTAATATAGCTGAAATTCAAACCAAACAAACTCAAACCCTTCAACATACTGATTGAAGTAAAATAGAAGTCACACAAAAAAATGGTGAAAGTAAAACAGATATCATATACACCACAAGAATTAAGATTTATGTTATCTACAACCTGATTGATCCAAATCTTCCCTTTGACTTTGAGCGTTTGATACTGACAGAGGATTGTGAAACAGACAATTCTGAGTGCATGTCAGTGAAAAATTTGTCCACAATATCTAAATAAATAGGACTCTTGAGACGAGAATAATAGTGAAGTGCTTCTTCTATGTCAAGTACTTGTTCAACATCACCTGAATCATTCATCTCCAATTCCTTCATCTTCAATGCCAATTCATTAACACCTTCATTCTTCTTATTCCCTTTGTCTTTTTTCTCTTTCACTCCATTTTCAGTGATGTTTTTTTGTGGACTTTGTTTCACAAAACTCACATGTTTTTTTTCAATACTTGCAGCATCTTCCATTGCTTGTTCTCTTGACATGTTCATGCTAATTTCACCATTCCTGTTTATTCTATTGAGATCAGACTGAAGAATATCGTAAAACTCGTTGTAGAATTGATCACTTGTGTATGTTCTTGCACTATTGCTACTTCTACCTAAGAATGGATTGAAGGAAAGAGATCTAGGTAGTTTTTGGTACCCTCCAAAGATGAAACATTTGAAGTTTTTTAGTGTTTTTTTAAGTAGAAATCTGGTCTTGCATATGGTTTTTCTTAGAAGCATTTGTGGTTCTGGTCTGATGTGATGATTGAAGAGAGGTTTTCTTGTGTATTCTCCAATTTTGTCCTCACTTAGACTTTTATATAAAGAGATGTTAACTATTCCTAAGGTTACCAAAAGAAAAATCAATTGTCCTATAAAGGGTTGTGTTGTATTTTCTTTGTCTATGTTTCAAATCTAGCTTTTAGTCCACAACATCCCATGCTCTTTGTCATTTTCAATCCTTTTCTCTTTCTCTTTTTTCCCTTTGTATATATGATAAGATAAGATAATAATTTTGATGTAAGATGTAAGTTTTTTTTATACCATAATACCATAACACAATCACAAAGTATCATTTGTATGGCTTTTAGATAGATATGAAAAAAAAGTAAAAATAAATAAAAAAATTAATACCTCAAATAGTTTGTAGTTTGGGTGAAGTTTGAAAATATATAGCCTTATAAAGGGTTAAAATATGAAGAACCTAAAATTATAAGGGTGAAATCTTTATTATTATTTTTACAGTAGCTATTTTCAAACATCGCTCAAATTATATAGTTATTAGAGATATTAACCTAAAAAAGAAACGTAATTGAACAATTATGATTGATCCACAGTGTAAATTATTATTTTTTGTTAGTGTATAGGAAAATAAATCCATAAGATAATCAGATATCCAAAGTATTTTAGGGTCCCAGCACTTGAAGAGATTTTCCCCTATTCTTATGGTTTTTCCTCTTTGAGTTAAAGATAATTAAAGAAAAAACTATATAAATTTGGTGACTTTAGTATCTTAATTTATCACAATTCATATGATTTTTTGACTAGGTGCTGTTTAAAGTGCAGTGGCATTGATTAAGATGCAAAGCTAAAGTAAAGGTAGTAGGTAGCAAAAAAAATAAAAACAATAACGTGTGTACTATAACACCTTGCTAGCCAAATTTGAAACCTGAGGACCCCTAAATCAAATAATCCTAGATTAAATTCCTTCTGGTCAATCTATATTTTTTTATCAAGTAAATTTGATTTTATCATCATGAGTTACTAAAAACTCACTGTGTCATTGAGAAAAATTTATTGTACTATTGTCTTGGTCATATACCAAACACGGTTAGGTTGGTACATATATGATCTTAATTGTCATATGTATGTCCTAAGCTAGGCCTAGGCCTTATTGTGATGAAATTAATCTTTCTTTATTTGCAATAAGGAAGAAATGCATGGTCCCCAATCTATATAGTCTGGTTGGCAATTGAGAAAAGAGAAGTGAGAATTAATTAGGAAGATAATGTAGGGTGCATTCCATTTCCAGTAATGTTAGGTCACTATCGGACAGTACCCAGTTTTTAAGTCCTTCACCCACCACTGTCCCAATTATAAGGCTAAATGTGCAATAGATAGTAGTGATACGTAATTGTTTCTTTCTATTGAACTCTAGCAACTGACATAACTGTAGAAACATGAACACGGGTTCTATGTGATAAAATTGGTCCGGTCAAGATAAATAATCTTAAATCTCACTTTTTTTTTAGGTAAATCTTAAATCTCACTTTTAAAATTTAGCTCATAATATGATACATTTAAACACATATATACATCCGACAATTTTTTGATATTGCAAGACTTCAACAAGACAAATCGAAGTGGTTCTAATTGGGGGCACCCGCTACACTAACCTTTCATTTTATTACTAAATATTACTTCTTGAATTTGATAGGTTTTGGGTTTAAGTTCTCTAGTGTATTTGAAGGGAGGTAGATAAATAAATTTATATGTATTTTTTTTTGAGATTGAAGGTCTTTTCTATTTTTAACGGGGAGCTTCATCCCTTCATCTTAAGTGAATATCACTTTCGAATGAAAAAAAATTCATTCAATGTTACTTAAACTTTTAAAGTATCACATTAAGCAAAAAGTTAGATGTATTTGATCAAAATCAAATATATATGACTTTTGCTTATATAGTATTATTCAATTAGTGATTTGTACTCAATTTTCATTTATGATAGTGTGAAATATATACAAGGTCTTGTTAACGAGTGTTTCTGGTACACTCTTTAAGCTTTCTAAATTAAGTAATATTTCTTTAAAAATGTTAAAGTATTCAATTTCCAATGCACTTTATTACATAAACATTTATAAAAGGGTTATTATTTAAAGTGCTTAACCAGTGCCATACATAAATTGTGAACAAGTTGGTTCTATAAAATTGTAATTTTTATTTGAAAATATTATTTTATTTCTTATTTTATGTGTAAAAATCTTAAAATATACTAATTTTAAAATGGACAGAATAATATTCTTTTTAGATAATTTTTCTATTGACCATTTATTTTGCTCAAAACCCCTTTAATCTATTGTGGATAAATCGATCATTGATCGGATTATACTTACATCTTAACAAACGAGAGCTCAAATTTTCAGAGAAACTAAAGAGTTAATACAAAAAAGAAAACATCAAAACACTTTATACGATAAATGTTCCTCTCTATAACTATGTTTTGAAGTCAAAGACATTTATTTGCGGGAACCATTTTTTGGCGCGAAATCGCACAAGGCTATTATCTAACCAATTTAGGGTTTTCTCTTTCTCATCCATTTTCGCACAAATTTCAAAGCTTGCTCCGCTGAACAACGATCGGACGTTCCGTGCCCCGCTGATCACGGTCGTGGGTCCCACTGTTCTGGTCAGTTATTATTTCAATCTTTTTCTTTCCTTATCTATGATGAACTTCATCTTCGTAGTATTTGAGTTTCGATGTTCTATTTTTTATTTATTTTTTAAAAAAATCATATTTTTTTGGCTTTTGCTAAATACCCATATGTGAATTTAGAGATTTAGAGGCTTTAGTTTTTGTTGGGTCGATTTTTCAAAAATCTTTGCTTTTTTAATGCTTAGATGTGTGTTCTTATGCAAATAATAATTGTAACTTGGTTGATTTTGATACTTTATTGTATTTGTATAAATGTAATGAATCTTCTGTTTTTGAATTTTTGTGCTTGTATTCATTCAATCACATTTGCAGAATTTAACAGATTCATTGTTATCTTGAGATTGTGTGTGTTGACCATGTTATCTGTAATAGTTTTTTTCTCTAATGAATTTCATTTCATTATGCTTAATAATAACGATCAATACTTGTCCCATTTGCTTGTAGAATTGTTTGTTTACAAGACAATGGTGAGACATAATAAGGACAACGAAAATGAAGACATTATTAGTAACTTGACCGATTGTATTCTCATTTACATATTGTCCTTTTTGAACGCAAAAGAGGTCGTTCAAACTTGTATTTTGTCCAAAAGATGGATCAATCTTTGGAAGAGTCTTCCTACTCTTACATTAAGTTCTTCACACTTTAGGACCGAGGAAAGTTTCAACGAATTCCTGTCTCAATTTTTATCTCTTCGCGATGGCTCAACCACAATACACACTCTCAATGTTTACTTCCCATATTACTTGGAGCCAAGCCTATTCCAAATGATTATAAAATGCATTATTTCACACAATGTCCAACACTTACTAATGAATTTCCCTTGTCGTATTGACCTCTTTTCCTCTTGCTTCTTTTCATGTCACACATTAACGTCTCTTAATCTTTCTGGTTACGATATATTCCTTTGTCCGATACAAATATTTCCAAAAAATTTGAATTTGCCAGCATTAACCAGCTTGTCTTTAAAGTACATTGCCTTGCATCGTAGTGATGATGGTTGTGTCGAGCCCTTTTCAACATTTAACATGTTAAATCGTTTGACCATTGACTGTTGTATGGTTCAGGATGCACAAAACCTCTGCATATCAAGTACCAAGCTTGTCAATTTAACTATACTTATGGATGATTGCGACCTTGCGCCCAATATCGAAACCTATTTTGGACTCGAGCTATATGCTCCAAGTCTTCAAACCTTTGCTTTTTCTGGTCCTTATACTCCAAAACTATTTGCAAGCAAGAATGTTCTCTCTTCTATCAAACATGTAAATATCCATGTAACGTGTTACTGGAACTCGAAGGCAGAGGAGACTTCGTCGTTTCTACTCAACTGGTTGGTTGAAGTTGCTAACATCGAATCATTGACTCTCTCTTCGTATACTCTTTCGGTACTTCATTCTATATCATTATTTGTGCTTTTTATTTTGTATTTATAACATCCATAAAAAAAATATGACTTGCATTAACTTCCTGATTGCTTAGGTTCTTTCCTTAGTTCGTGATTTGTTGAAGGTAGAGCTCCCTTCCTTGTGTTACTTGAAGTCACTGAAAATTAAAGCGGCCATACCTTCATCGATACGTGCCGAAATGGTAGACTTTTTGATTCAAAACTCACCCTCAACAAAGGTTGACATCGTACGTTTATAAAGGCGAAATGTGCATTCAACAACACTTTAAATATAGATTGTTTGATTTAGTAATTTTATTTTTGTATCCTTCTTTGTTTCTGTTTCCCACGGTGTCTGTGATTGTATTAACTTGCTTTGAGTGTATAAATTACAAAACCCTTGTTTAGAGAAACAATGGAAAAATATGTGATTCATTTGTTTTCCCCTTTTGATGTTTTCCTTTTTGAGTATGTATATTGTTATTGTTTCAGATCAATTTCTGATTCATTTGTTTTCCTCTTTGGATGTTTTCCTATTTGATTATGTACATTGTTATTGTCATTATTTCTTAATGATTTACTTGTCTTGTTTGAGTTTGTGTAAGGCCCACAATATGAATTTATTGGAAAGTTAATCAAGTTCTTGGACTTAATGGTGTGTTTTTTTAATTAAAACCAGCCGTCCTACAGTTGTATCATCCCCATGTCCTCAAAACTCTGCATTTAAGAAAATTTTCACATGAAAAAAGATACAAATTTCTTTTGAAGAAGAAAAGATACAAATTAAGTAATGTGTATAGTAAATGTTTATGTAGGTCATATTACCTTAATGAAAGGATGGTTTTGTTAGGGATGGTTTCAAGGCACATCTTATAATCTTGAATGGACTTCTTTATAGGAAGCTCTGTATTAACGAAGTCTTTGTGTATTATGCTTGCGGTTGTATGATCAAGAAATGTGTTAGGCTGCAATAAAAAAAGAATGAATGACAAACTTTATTTTAACTATACTTATGAATCTCTTTCTAAATATAAATAAGTTATTCTTATTAGATTCTCATACCTGAAAGTAAGGTTTTGAAAATCGAGTGTTAAAACGTAAACTCGCACGAGTTAACATTTTTAGGTACTAAAATCGTGCAAACTCGTAGGTAAACTTGTTTTTTGGTAAAATCTGAAAGTTGACGGCGTTATCACGGCTTAAAATCGGTAAAATCGGGTAAACTCGTCCGAGTTTACCTTTTAAAAAAACAGTTTTTTTGGGTCAGTTTTCAATTAAAATCCAATTCATTTTAAAGCCCAACCCAATATCACAGTATTATGAACGTGTGCCGCTTCTTTTCTTTTCAAAACCGATTCCAACACCGACAATTGTGATGTCGGAGATAGCGACGCCCGTTAGGGTTGTAGTGGTGGTGTTTTGTGTTCATCGGTGGTGGAAGGCATCTTTTCAAATTTCAGCAAAAATAGAACTTCAAAATGAACCGTACCTAGTAACTTACTGCTTAAAGTTCAAGCTTTATTTTTTTGTTTCCTTTATTCTCTAGGATTGAACTTTTGAAGAAATTAACTTACTACTTGTTTATTTTTCTTTTCCTTTGTAATTAAGTAATATTTTACAATATTGACCTATTTACAATATTTTATTAGCTTATAAATGTCATTCATATAATAAATTTTATATAATTTTAATTTTAAGTAAACTCATACGAGTTCTCGAGTTTACTTAAACAAAACGAGTTGAGGTAAACTCTCGAATTGCAAAACCTTTCCTAAAAATTCTTAACCCACTCCTTTCTTCATGGGATTTCTCCTTACCAAATGCCAAATCGATTGCCTTTCCTTCATCTTCATTTTCCAAAATGAAATATTTTTTGTGAGTGGCAATATTTCTTTAAGTACTCAATCCCTTCTAGGGAAGTACTCGAACCCAAGCTCTACATAAACATTAAACACAAAATAAGCTAGGAAGAATTCTAAACGTAATATGGATTTTGCCATTATACCAACAACAAACCTTGTAATACTTTATCTTTTTTTTTTGACACATTGTAATACTTTATCTTCTACTCTGTCAAATTTATGCTTTTATCATTTTTCCACACTTCATATTCTTGTATGGTGTAAAATGATAATAATTTGTCTTCGATTTCATGAAAAGCCCAGAGAAAAAAATTTAGATAATAGTTTTAGAAAGGATATTTTATTCAAAATAATGGAGCGCTAATTGTCTTCTTTATCAAATTCAAGTACAAAATTACCCTTACTTACCCTAATTATTGGAGTGACAAACTCAGCCATGAAAGGTTGTGGGTTTCAACGTCAGCAGTAAGTTTATTAGTAGCCATTTAATGTGGGAGCCATCATGATCTTGTGCACCACATGATTACTAATAAGTTGACAGTATAATTTGATGATTTAAAAAAAATAAAATCATATGCATATCATGTTATTTTTAAGAAACTAACTAACCCGGTCAAATTGACATCGGAAAGAATCAAACTCAAGACCTTTAAAAAGACCTCCACTCCAAAGTTTCAAGCCAACTCAAGTGAATTTTGATATGCACATCATGCTATTTATACATTTTTTAAACAAAAGATAGAAATCCCTCTAAAAAATAGAAGTAAAAACAATATATTCAATTATGACAATTTCTTATCTAACTCACATGATCGGCCATGATCATTAATTGGCCATATCTTAAAAATCTACATTTCAATACTTTTTCTCAAATTTCAGTCCAAGAATCTTCTATATACTATTAATTTCTGAATTACTCCTTATTTTTTCCGTGCTAGCACCTTCACATTTAAAAAATTTCCTCTCAATGGAAAAACACCATAATAGTTTATACAGCAATGGAGAGCCCAACAATCTTCAAAGTAAAAAACAAAATGTAAAAAGAAACGTAATAGATTAGTCAAGTTTCATAGTTTCATTTCTTTCTATTGATATAGGCATAGATAAAAGACAATAAGTTACAATTAGGAGCCTTGGCAATCTTTATTAAGAAAATAAAGAATAAATGCACACTCAAGGCCAATAAAAAAGATTTTTTTTGTGGTGGCTGAAGTTTGAACCCCGACCTTGCATATATTATACATTGTCTCTTCTTGAGTTAAGTTCACGAGGACCAATAAATTTTTTTTTAATAATGTATATAAATTTCCTTTAAAAAATGTAAATAATGTAAATATCTTTTTATAATTCGATATTTAAAATTAAATTTTCCACAAATTATATTTACATAAAACTTTTTTTTCTTCATATTTGATACTTCATTTGA
>Ga0099826_10003487_pt1 | contig 10693 bp, 8 predicted proteins | sample Mtrugardesep15_FD_76830 | JGI IMG/M metagenome (GOLD analysis project Ga0099826, IMG submission 76830) | Root nodule microbial communities of legume samples collected from California, USA - M. trunc garden sep15 | ecosystem: Host-associated > Plants > Roots > Nodule | place: USA: California...
CTCGCTAAACCTTAGAATATCTGTTTGAGTTATCTTCATGTGTGACATGACTGCCACTTCCCAAGGGAACACCGATCTGGTCGGATTCCAACATCCCACACCATCGTGACTTTTAGCACAAAGAGTTTTATTTATTTCTCCTTTTTTTAATAGGATCTAAGACTAACATGGTATGAGATGATTGATAACTATTACTCAATCTCTTAAATATATTAGACATGAATTCAATCTCAAATTAAACTATACAGTGAGACTAATCTTTTAAGTGAATATTAGTACTTCCATGGATTAATTCATACCAAAAAAGCAAATCATTTGTACAAATGAAGGGTTGTGATCGATTGATGGCATATCAAAATTAATCCCTTAGAAAATTTGATAATTTTAGAAGAGGACTACTAATATCTAGGTGTAAAGTTCATTTGTAAAAATAAATCTAGGTGTAAAGTTTGTTTTAAACAAAATCAAGGAATGACTTTAGATATTTCTTGAGATGTCAAGATCAACAGTGGAGGGTCCCGTGAAGACAATGTAGAAGGTGAAACCATTATTGAGATCTCTTGCTGTAACTGCCATTATAGAGAAGCCTAGTAACCTTTTTCTCTTGATAGTGACGACAATGTGTTTGGTTCAACTTAGAAACATGTTCCAAATCACTATCGAAGCCAGCAAACTAAATTTGCCGTCAGTGTGTAAAACCAAACATTAAGAGACGTGAATAAATAAAAACATACAAGCGAGAAAAGAAAAAAGATAAAAAAAACTACTAGTAAGAAGGAATTATAGGAGGCTACAATCGCTTTGGCAAATGAAATCATGTAAGCACGTTAGCCCCGACCACTAGGCTACTTGACCATTACATTGGATTCTTGAGTTTTTTTTTTAACGTATTGGTAATTGTAAAACAAGAGTACATCCTACAAACTTGAAAAGATACTTCCTTTTCAGCTAGAAATGACCAAACGGTGTAGAATAAAAATAAAACTTTCTAACAAGCTCAAAACTTGATCTATCTTAGGTTTCATCAACTGCAGATGACGGAAGTCCAATCCACCATTTTAAGTAGTCATTTCTGCCATAAAATGTCATGGTGTCACCATCCTTGGCAAATAGCAAATTGGTTTGTAACGTTTGGCAAAATATCCACCACTGACATGACAAAATATCCACCACTGACATGACGTCGCGATGGCTACTATTTGATAACACTAATAATAAACTGCTGATTAATTGATTGCAGTGATGTATGACTATGATTCTTTGACTCTTAGTTTCCCTTCTATATCCGTGCCGCCAAGTACTAACAATTGTAAGTGTATCATTATCAATTAAATATTTGATCATCTATTCTAGACTGGAGGCAAGATATTGAACTATCCATATCCAGGCACACGGAAGAGGAAATTGGTCGATTTACTTACATTCAAGAAACTTGGGCATGTTATATAAGAGTACTGTGTAAGACATTCTGTACATAAATTTTATAACAAATCAGCAAAAATGCTGAATTTTTTTCTTTAGGCTATTGACTTTGTAATTCCTATCACTATATCCTTGGTAGTAATTCTGCCTTCAGAGTCCTATCCTTCACTGCCATGGGTGGAAACAAAATGTGAAAACTTCAAACTCCAATGCACAAAGGGCTATAAGTTCTTTTAACTTTCTGCATCATATTATATACCCAGTAAAAATGATCAGATAAATAATCTTGTGATTACCATCAACAGCCTCAGGTTAGTGCGGCATAAGAGTTTTAATGGATTGTACAAAATGCAACAAGAAACGCATACCTGTTGGGAATATAGTTATCAAGCCTAATCAAAGAATAATGTATTTGACGAATTGATGGTGTTTGGTGTACATCACTTGTCGTGACAACTAAGAAATTCAATTATACAGGGATATACCTGCTCCACTGCCTGCGCTCAATATGTGGATAGAAAAACATCACAAAGAAAGAAGCAATAGATTTAAAAAATATATATACAAATTATTTGTTTCAAATAAATCATGATACAACGGAAACAAGCAGTGCTCAAGTGAGACAATTAAAAATGGAAGAAAGATCAACAACAATGTATAAGGAAAAAACATGGCAACTTAGCAAAGAGTAGTGGACGGGAGGGAAAACTGAATAGGCCATTATCATTAATCACTATATAAAATGAGTGAATAATCCTTTTGGTCGTTGAAAAGATATGAAGTCGACCATACTCGGAAGGGAAACGTTTATACCAGAAAAGAGTTTTGGGCTGAATCTTGTAATCACACTTGTTGCAGGTGAGATCTTTTGTAAAGGAAAATAACTTCTGTCTGGGAAAGAAGAGAAACACTTGCCACATGTGAACGTTGCATGACACTTAATGGCTACATGTGCATAACTGCATATCCATCAAAGTCAACTGACATTTATTAATGTCAAACTAGTTTGACTGATGGAATAATTTTTCAGGAACCTTGGAAGCAATTTACTCAATACAAAATTGAGTGCATATCAACAACAATTTTCCAATCTAGCATGAACTTAACAATGATAACAAAGGGAATAAGGTAATACCAGTCTTCCTCCAACCAAATCATAATGAGCATAATGGGGGCCTTCGGGTTCTCCGAAAAGTTTATAGGTAACCAGGTGCTCAGGAATTAGTTTAATGGTATCTGCTCATAAAAAACCTTTTAAGAATATTTATTTCTTGAAAGCCCAACAGGCAAACAAAACATCTACATCAAGGATATGAAAAATACCTTCCACAGCTTCAGGTGGGCAAATCAAATCCTTGTCTCCAGCAGTAGCTAAAATAGGTATTTTGCTTTTGTGTAGATGCTCCTTGTAAAAAAATGTCCCATTCCTATTACACAATCCACGCTCTCGAAATGCTGTTGTGAGTTGTAAGAGAAGTTTTGCGGGTATGGTGCCTGCCAGATGCAATTATATTATATGAAGGTGATTTAGAAACTAATTAGTCAAATATAAATAATTTGCTTAGCTGAAAAATAAAAAGTTGTGTGCACTGCATACAGCAATTTGATTACAGAATAAAGAAGTTCTAATCCCAGGTATACCTACTTGCTGATTGGAGCAAAAGCGAGTATACCTCACCCTCCGACTAGTTTAACGGTATATCTAGAAAATACATCTAGCAGGGTTAGATAACCACAATTTTAATGAAAAACCAGTCAAATCATCATTTCCTGCTCATCATATAATTCCCAATTAGTTCAATATCTTACCCTCCAACTCATCAAAAAGATATCTTACCCTCCTATGACCCATCCATGCCTTTTAGGTCCAAAGGATAACTTTTTCAACATACTGGCCATCTTAGCATGCTTAAATGAAGTTATACTATATCACTAATTCAAATCCATCTGAATATTATCTCTCAAGATTTTGTATGATGATATACAAAAAAATATATATAACATACAATTTTCATCATCCGTGAAATGGAGCCTCCAGGATGATCGTTATAAGTATAGGCACTACAACGAAGGGTGTGTGCTTATTCACACAGAGGTTTCGGTGAGTCCCAAACAAATAGCATGTAAAGTCTAACTGAATGTCTGAATGATCCAAAAAATATTTATTCTACAAGATATGACACTAAAAATAAACAAGAGGATAAAGGATCCCTCTAAATCCTTTATAACCGGCCATGCTATTACCTCCATATCCTTTTAAACACGAAGTGCGCTTTTGAAATGAATCCAAATAATCATAGTCTTAATAACCAGACTGGTTGAACTGGGAACCAGACCCATAAACGGTCCAGTCAGCCTATTGGACGGTTATGTCACTGAACCGGTAACTTATTGGTTGGACCAGCGAAAATCCTCCCGATTTGGTCCGGTTTGATACAAGGCGTATTTGTATTATTTTGATAAAACTAAATACTTTGACATGTGCAAGTTTCGAACTCATAACACAAAAGAATGGAAAATGAAATACAACCACCAGGCCAAATTCTTCTGTGTCAAAGATTCTAATTACGCTATACTTATAATAATAATAATAATAATAATAATAATAATAATAATAATAATAATAATAATAATAATAATAATAATAATAATTAAGAATAATGTATAGCTCATTATTAAAAAAATAAATAAAATAACGAATAGCAAAAATGATACAAAGCATGCATTGTAATCATTGTATTTGAATACGTAAATCATTCATTGTATTTGATTTTTTTTTATAATCATTGTATTTTTTAAGGTATAATCATTCATTGTACTTGATCGTTTATTAAACATGTATTTTTATTTTTCTACTGAAAATATATCTTTTTATTAAAAAATGTGATTGGTGATTCTTATGACATTTTATAGGTGTCTTGTTTTTCTATGATTTCTAGAGAACGAGTTATCTGGTTCAATCAGTGACCTAGTACCCTTAGTCATCCGGTCCGGTTTTTAAACCCTGCAAATAATTACTGAAGAGGAGTTGATAGTTAGCAGTTTCACAATGGCAGAGCTCTCAAATGTTAACCGAGATACTATTACTGATCCCAAAATAAACTAAACCCCTGCTACATGCAACAAAAAATCTGTGCACAATCCAATTTTACCTTGTGCTGAGATTCAAAAGAATGGAAGGGATCAGACCTCTGTGTCCTAACCACTTGTTAATATTAACAAGTCATAACGGCTCTAAAACTAACATGTCAAGAATCAACTTTCCTAAGCACTTAAACAATTAGGTGATGGTAAACGAATATTTTTAGATTTCTCAAGGATAGAAACTTACAGAAGTTATTCAAGACCAGCCTTTTAAATAAATCGGGATCCATCATACCCTCAGCTGAAATCAAAGTATTTAACCATGACAATGCATATGGTGAACGAGATGAAACTTCATAAGCTGCTACCAACATTGCCCCTAAAGGAACAACAGGGACACTCAGAGCCTGTGCAGGATCTGCCTGTTTAAAAATGACTCAATTACTGCCTTGACAAATAAAGCTCTCGAGGGAGTAACCAGGAACAGATAAAATTATCCACTTACAAGAGGCAAGAGTAACTTCAAAGTTGATTTGGATGATGTGTAGTCCAGAGATGATGCCAGTGTAACTACTGCAGCCAATTTGGGTTCTTTTCCTTCACAACCTTGCATGAGATGAAAATGAAAACACAAATGATAAGTAACTAAATAACTTACATATTTATTTTGTAAATGTCTAAACAGATCTATATGTGTGTGTCTCAATATAGAAAGGGGCTGTGCTACCTGTAGACCTAGATTTATACCTCTATGTATGCTCACTAGTAAAATATGCCGTGAGGAATGCTAAGGTCACACTCTCAAACACACTCCCAGGGTATGAAGCCATGTCATCCCCATTTTTTATTCTTTTAATTGGTAACCAGATAACTAATGAGAGATGTCATCCTTTTTTAATTTAAATTGTTTATCATTGGGCATGATTATAGAGGATAACGTGAGGTGTAGCCAACCCCACATTGTGTAAAATGGCTTTTATTATATCACTACAGACACCAACAAAACAAAAAACAAAGTTAAATGATTTTCATTGACAAAGTTGTTAGTTGTCATTTTCTCCTCAAAGTAAATATTGTACTAAAAACCAATTCAAAATTTTAAAGTCTTGACATCTAATAACTGGACAAACGACGGTATAATTGGCCAGCCAAACAATAGAACAGAGACAATGTATCTGCCACAGATGGCCCCCGTTACGATATCAACCTACTATGGAAATTTCCAAATCCTACTCCTTCGCTCGTAATTAAAAAAAAAAAATAGGGATTATAGTTTATGCAATAATGGATGTTGGTTGAGTAAAAAACAAGATGATAACAAATAAAAGAAAAATGGTCCATGGTTAATCCACACTATAAAAAGCTGGAAACTTACCAAACCGTGACAGCATTGAATACAGCAAGATGCCGCCCATGGAGTGTCCAATTGCAAGCAATTTTCCATCTTTTGGCATGCTCTGTTTCAAAATGTATTCTATCTGTATATATAAAACCAAGAAAAAATAAAAAATCATACAAGAATAAGATATATGCAGCCAGAGAAAGTGTCCGAATATCACAAAAAAGAAAAGGATTGTGATTCATATAATTGTTAACCAGTGAAAAAAGGAATTATGAATGTGTAACATTCCAACATGATCAGATGTCCCCTCACCGCAGCAGGAACATCTTCTTCCAAGTAATGATCAAAGTCCCAATTGTACTTCACCATCAAATCCAGTTGCTTCTGAAAGTCTTCTATTGTAGAAGTAAAGCGAGCTTGCAAATCAAATAATGGAGGAGAAACGGATAGCTGACCTGCCTCAATAATATTTACTAGCTTTTCACTTAGATCAGTTATTTGACTAGTAATGCCAGAATTTTGTCTCGTTTCCAACAAAGTTGCAAGCTTTTCCCTTACCTCACTGAATTGTTCATATAATGGAGAATCCACCAGAAGTTTTGAAATCTGATCAAGTAAATTAGCAGACATGACCTTCGCTTGACTTTCACCGAGAAACCCAGAGACTCTTTCTGACAAACGCGTAAGAGTCTCAGACAATTTAGCGACCAGCTTTGATTCATCCCAAGCAGTAGCTAACCTAGCCAGATCTCCTATGACAGCCACATTCTCTGTTTCTACTCCTTCTGAGGCAGAACTGTAAGGTTTAGATACAGTACCAGATACGTTATCCAATTCCATTGTCGAAGACATGGGTCCATTGGTTGCATTTTCCAACAAATCTTCCATCTTCTCAGACATTGCATGGGCAGACTGCTCAATATCTTTGGAATTTGATTCATGAACACTCAACCCAGCTCCTCGTACTTCAAGAACCCAAGTCTCAAATCCCTGACCTGACATGTGACGTGCAAAGGATGACTGCAGTACATATCATGTGTTAGTATGAAGCCTGATATAAAAATCCGGAAAAATATGTATGCTCGATAAAATACAACTATCCAGCTATGATTAGGCAGAGTATCATTCACTCAAACATAGTTTAATTGCATAAAATGATATAGAGGAAAAAACTGAATTTAACCACAATGACATGGTGGAAGCAAAAACAGAGAATCAAAAGATGCATCTTCAGTGCATTCTTTAAAGGGAGACGAGTTCGGAATTTCGCTATTAAAGTGCAATTTAAAACGGTATATTAGTATCTCAATATCAACACTCAAAAGTCTATTGGTCAAAAAAAAAACACTCAAAAGTCTATAGTTCCTTTGTTCATATTACATATTATATTCTAATATTTTAGATCCATAATTTCTAATGCTAAAGAAAAATATTTGGGTGCGAAAAATCTACATGAAAAAATAAACATGCATATAAAATGGCATAAAGAACATTTCAGATATGTGTGTCGTTTGATTGCCATACCTGTGATGTGATACTTTACTTGCGTTGAATCATTTAATTGACCAATTTCATCATGTGCCAAAAAATATTTCAGGTAGCACAAGCAACTTATGTTCCAAACAATGATAAAATACAACAACAAAATCTATGCCTATCTCTAACTATAAGACTATGCTCTATCAGATTAACCTTCCGTACTAGTGTTTCTGTAGGTCTTGTAAATGATAAATAAAACACAAACACCAATAAAATGTGAGATGCAAAAACTGAAAATGAAACAGGACAGATAGGAAAGTAGGACAGGTCGAATCAAAGGAAAACTGCATACAAAACAGAAACACACGCAATGCACAATTATGAATGAGGGGCTAAGAGAATTCTAGATACAAATAAGATTAATAGAAAAGTAAGGAAAAAGAAAGGTTTACTACCGTAGGCGAAAGATCATATCCAACGGCATTAGTCCCCACTCCCGACAACAGCAGCAGAGGATGATTTCTGGGAGGTGCCTGCGAAACAAGTACCCAATTTAGTTTCAATTCTTAGAAATTATCTAGATTTTAAGATCATATCTAATCAATGTCTAAATTATCTAGATTTTAACATACATGATCATCAAAATAATATCAGGGTGGGATTTTGCATTCCATAAATAAATATATCAGTGTTGTAACTAGTAAATAAGCCTGGTATCAGATTTTTATAAATGGTAAATTTTATTAATTCGGTTATTGCTTGAACACTCTGTCAGGTTATAAAAATATAAACTAATAATTGATAGTTCATTGTAGAAATTGAATGAGGAATGGAACAAGTGAAAGTAACCTGAGGAGAAGGGTGATAACGCCAGAGAGCGAGTTTCCAATCGGAGTTGTGGACAGATACATAGTGGAGTTCGTCGGCGGTGCAAATGGAAGGCTTATCGCGGACAGCGGTGGAAAAGGCTCTAACACGAAAAGGGGCGGTGGCGCGTGGAAAACGACGGAAGGTTGTAGAAGAAACTTTGCAGAGAGAATACATTGGATCGTATTGTATGATTCCCATATCTCGATGGATGTATCGTCCCTTTTCTTCTGATTCCTTTTTTTTGTCTCTCAAAATTCAATTTGGGTTTTCCAATTTATGGCGGTTGACATTATCCACACACAATTACGTAGTAGTAACTTTTCCCACCTAAGATCAATTTCAGATTCACACATTTATTTTAAAAAATAAAAAAATTGCAACATACTTCTTTTTTATTACTCTAAATTTATTGAAGTTCCACCAAATTTACATAGTAACAACATAATTTACTTTTGAATAAATTGATTTCATGAAATTCCATCAAATTTATATAGTAACAATATAATTTATTTTTAAATAAATTGATTTCATAAAATTTGTTTCGACCAAAGGTAAGTTGAATATATAGTAAATTCTGTTTAAATAAATTCATGAAAAAATAAGCTAAAAAATGAATTCAAGACTATAATTCAATTTAGAAGACAGAAAATAAATTTTGAAGACAAAGGGTCCGTTTGTTACGGATTAAAATAAAAGTGATTTTGACATCAAATAATTTAGAGATTATATTTTAGAGATTTTATGAAAAATCAGAATCTATTTTGTGTTTGTTTACCGTAACAAAAATCACTTTTTTTAAACAAATAATCTAGTTTGTTTTGATACAACTATATAAAATAGATTTTTTGTTACAAAATTAGTTCAATATTTTAAATCATATTTTCTCTCTCCTCTAAAAAAATTATTTTTTGAGAAGTTGCTCTTAACATTTTTTCATTTGAAGCTGATTTTAGATTTTTTTTTTATATTCTGATTTTAAAAAAAAATTGTAACAAACGGATGCAAAACTCTTAAAAGTGAGATTATTTGTTTAAAAAAAGTGATTTTTTATTAAAAAACTATAACAAACGAGCTCAAAATCAACAATAGTTTTAAACTTAAAAAAAGAGTAGATTTATAGTAACATTGACCATAATTTTCTAAATTATAATTATTTATTGATCGATCATTTCTCTTATATTTTCATTCCTTCACCACTTTACTCCATAAACTTGAGTTCTACTTCTCACGTGTCCCTATGCTATATAAATGGCGCCTATTATCAAATTAACTAAGCAACCTTGCTTAGAAATTTAATCATCACTATCCTAATTATTTTATCGAGTTTCTCACATTTCAAGGTGATTAAACAATTTAATAAAAAAAATCTTCATCGTCGTCTAAAAGAAAATATCAACATAATAGTTAAACAAATCAATTTTTTGACTTAATTTAGAACAATTTGGTTCCAATGAAGGGGTTTCCTTTTGCTTTGTGTTTTATAAATAATCATATTAAAACAAATGATAATTTGCTGAAGTATGGGATTATTTCTCATGGTTTGTCTATCCACGTTAATGGATATGATCTTGAAGAAAATTGATTTCGTCTTGCTTTGGTTAGCTATTTCTTGTGTGTTATTAACTAGTGTTATTACCAATGTTCAACAATTTTGTTGGTTATAAGTTTGTGTTTTGAACCTAATGTGGTGTTTACTAATTTGGTTGGCAACTATTTAGATGATTTGGAAGGCTCGCATAAATTTTATTTTCGATAACAAGTAGATTAATGTTGATTTTATTATCGATCAAGTTAAAATTCATGTTTGGCGGTGGCTCAAAGTGGAGGAAAAATGATTTAGTTATAGTTTTAATCTTTGGTGTACTAGTCCTTATACAAGTGAGCTAGGACAGTCGCTCTGATGCAAAATCACTGACCATCTCAGTGTTACACACATGCTTTAGATAAGAAGGCGACACTCTTGTCAATAGAGAGCGCGATGTCCATCAACATCATATATACTCAGACAATATGATCTCAGTTCTGCTGCATCTCCTCCTCAATAACATACGCCTCTATCGCAATTGCTGCATGTAGATGTTTCCCACGATCTCCATTGAAGAAGCTAAAATGTTCATGAGCCACATTTCTCCATTTCAACACGTTGTAACTGCTCCCACCTTGCAAATGTTGTCATAGCAGGTATGTTGCCTCTAACACAGTCCAGTTTAGAGTCCATGCCTGAAACAATCAAAATCACACACACATCAACAAAAATACACATAACAATTAAAAAAAAAATTATAACAATTTACTTACCAGGTTTGGATTATAGAATCTGAATGCATCGATGCTTAGGAAAACAAAATCAAATCAAGAACTCATTGATCAAAAAAATGTGATCTTACCTTATGTCTGGTGTTTAGAAAAACTTGAAATGCGATGAATTCAAACCAAAAAACTTAAAAATGACCCAATGTGTGGTGTTTCAAATTTTAGAGGGTTTGAGAAAAATTA
>Ga0099826_10003488_pt1 | contig 10692 bp, 3 predicted proteins | sample Mtrugardesep15_FD_76830 | JGI IMG/M metagenome (GOLD analysis project Ga0099826, IMG submission 76830) | Root nodule microbial communities of legume samples collected from California, USA - M. trunc garden sep15 | ecosystem: Host-associated > Plants > Roots > Nodule | place: USA: California...
CAAATAGTTTCTTCCACGTCATTAACTCGATTAATAGTATATTTCACTGTCTGCTGCAGGTAGGAAATGCTCTAACAGATGATTTCCATGATCAAATCGGAATGTTCCAGTTTATGTGGACAAGTGGTATGATTTCAGATCAAACATTCAAGCTCTTGAACCTGCTCTGTGATTTTCAGTCGGTCAAACACCCGTCAGAGTCGTGTGAAAAAATCTGGGAAATTGCTGAAAAAGAACTTGGTAATATAGATCCATACAGTATCTTCACTACTCCTTGCCATGCTAATGATAATCAGCTGGTTAAAAGAAAGCATGTGAGTCTACCTAGCTTCTACTACTGTCTTACTTGTGTACTTTATTTTATTTTTTATTAGATGTTTGGGAGTTGGATTTTAGAGGGGAGGGCTTAGTTTAAATTTCGATATATATTTTAAATTTTGAAGGTATTGAAAAATAAGTCCTCCCGTTCGCTCTAAAGCCCTCGATCCAAACTGATAGGAACCAAACTATATTGATGTATCAGAAATATAAAATAATAGAACAGTCCCCCTAATAATTTGAGCTATATCCCTCTGTAACACAATAACAGAAAATATGATAGAAGTGTATAAAGAAGAAAATATGAGAGGATGTGGAATTCGTGATAATTTTCAGTTTACGTCACAACCTTCGCAAACTCACTGGTCATATGTCAAGTGCATTGTTAGATAAAGGGACACCTGATTTTGGTCTTGTTCTACAACCTACTTCTGTTTAGTGGACTCTTAGTTGGCAAGCTTTTGTGATGCAGAATGAGCTTCTAATGTGGATCCAGCAGAGGTTGCAGAATGAGCTTCTGTTTAGGGACACATTTTGTTAACTGAAAACCCCGATTTTAGCCTAGGGACAGTAACATATTGTAGTGCCCCAACAACAGAGTGATGGAGTATTGGATCTGCTAATTTACTCGGAGCCAAACCTTGAAAGTTTTCACCTCAGAAACATCCACAATGGTAGAAATTATACTATATAGCTTATAAACTCCAATAGAGAATACTGATGCATATTATCAACACTGAATTATATAATTTTATAGTACAAATCCTTATTCATATGCTTAGCGATGTAACAGCGTGTTGGAAGTCTCAGAACTGTGTATGATCCTTGCACTGCGAAGCACAGCACTACATACTTCAATCAACCAGAGGTCCAAAGGATTCTACATGTTCATCCAGATCATAGACCTGCTAAATGGCAGACCTGCAGGTAATTCTCATAAGAGAAACTTTTGAATGCTTCTTGCAACTGAATCATTTGATAACTGGTAGTCACTTTAGGGATTACATCAATATCAGAATCCACTTATTCTTGTTCATTGCAGTGATGTGGTAGCTATTAACTGGAAGGATTCTCCTAGAACAGTGCTCAATATATACCGAGAACTTATTCCTACCGGACTGCGAATATGGATGTTCAGGTTATTCCCATTTTCTAATATATACACATGCCTTGTCGTATAAAATTCTCTTATCCTGAAACAATTTTGGGTTCCAAAGCAGCTTACATTGTTTTTTGTGTTTCTCAATTCATGTCGTGACAGTGGTAATACAGATGCGGTACTTCCGGTAACATCTACTCGCTACTCCATAGATGCTCTCAAGCTTCCAACTGTGAGCCCCTGGCGTGCATGGTATGATGATGGGGAGGTAGCAGGGTGGACCCAAGAATACGCCGGACTCACGTTTGTAAATGTAAGGGGTGCAGGGCATGAAGTTCCCCTGCATAGACCAAAACTTGCTCTAGCATTGTTCAAATCCTTCTTAGCAGGAACCTCGATGCCAACTCTTGAACCACCTACCCTCAGCACCGCCTCTTGATATGATTCATTCAAGTTTAGGGTTATTACATTGCAGTCTATGTTTGTTTTCCATGGAATATTCATGAATAATATTTTTGCAGCAATGCTATGGAGCACAATTTAGGGATATCCACAAGCACGATATGTCTTGTTTTTAAAGAATACCGAAATGGTCATCTCCCACAAGATCAGACATCATGTAGCATAAAATAGTCAATCAAAATGTTTTGTTAATTACATTCATAACAAACAATAAACATTTTTCGTATGTTAAACAATGGTGGAAACTTTAACACGATGACAAAAAAACTCTATTGAGCCGACTTGATCGAATAGTCTCGAAGTTCTACCTACAAATACATTTAACTAGATTGTAACACGAGTGCTGCATTAGTGTTTTAATTTGATAATTTCTTAATCTGTCCTAAAAGAGTGTGGCTTCTAGTTGTGTATTTTGATATATAGAATTCTGGATTGAGAGTGTCTTTTAATTTTGGCGTTTTTTTTATTTAACATTTATTTTGGTATTCGAATGTTTTGATGAGTTGGGTTCCTCTGACCCACCAAATAAGTCTCACTCTAGCGATGGTAGTTGAACCCACGTACTCTTCGAGAATATGAATCAGCTTTTTACCAACTGAACCAATATTTATTGACAATGAAATTCGTTTTTTATTTATAGGTATTAGGGATAGTTCACGTAACTGAGGAGGTGTAAGCATACTCTTTTATGTTTATTTTTCTTAAATTTCAGCATAGTAATGTTGATAATGTAAGATTTTAGACACATATGTCATTATTAAATTTTAAAGAGTTTTGTAAATTTTGCTGATCGTAAACAGAAAAAACCAAATATGATTATATTAAAAAGAAAGTGTCATGGTGTTAGTTATGATTCAAATATAAGTAAAGCTAAGTCATCAAAGTGAAATCAACAATTGGTTAAAAAAAAGAGACATGTGTCACTTGATCCAACAATTCAAGGGTAATTCTAACAAGAAAATATAATCTTAACCTTCTATAAAAGGGAGCAATGGTTAACAAGAAGGTCATGAAGAAAATTGATGAAGTTTCTCTCCTCTCTCCTTTTGGACTCTCTTGTAGAGTAATTTATTCTATCTTTCCTTTTCTTCTTGTACTAAGAACACCAATTCTAATCAGTTTCTCATCTATCAATTTTACATTTGAATGAATACTCAATTGCAATTATCTATTTGTTCCATTTCATCACATTGTCATTTTTAGAACCATTACACATGCCATGTTTCTTAAAACTGCCATTTATGTGAACACATCCCTCAATTTACGTTTATCATTATAGATAATTACTTGGCCACAAAAATTAAAATTCTCAATAAAGAAATTGTCTTGCAGTCTTTTTAATTACTACATAATTCCAAATACTTGTATACAAAAGCAACATATCAAGTTTTGAGTCAACAAGTCAAATTTTTATTTTGACTCAGTCAACAAAGTCTAATTACAAATAAATAAAAAATTCTCTTATTTATTCATTTCTAATAATCTCAATTAGCCGGCAAAAGCAGGCTTAGGCGGCAATGCAAAAAGAGTGAAAGCTTCAACTTAATCACTGATAATTAATTTGTATATATATAACACTGAAATTAACACTCATAATCCAACTCAAAAACAGAGAAAAACAAAGAAACAATATGAGACAAGCTGGTGCATATTCAGGTATACTAAATGGTGGCATAGGAAGAACAGGTCCACATTCATTACCCTTAGCAAGAATAAAGAAGATAATGAAGAATTCTAGTGAAGACGTGAAGATGATATCAGGTGTAGCTCCAATTGTTTTCTCAAAAGCTTGTGAACTTTTCATTGAAGAACTTACAAGAAGGTCTTGGATTATGGCTATTGATGCTAAAAGAAGAACTTTGAATAAAGAAGATGTTGCTTCTGCTGTTATAGCTACTGATATTTTTGATTTTTTAATCACTTTGGTTTCTAAATCTGATTCCACTGATGATGCCACTATCATGCAAATGGAAAGTTATGAAATATGAATTGCTCTTAAGTTGAAGCTACCTCATATTTGAGTTCTATCAAGGAAATGCTAACAAGTGCTTTAGGGGCATTAGCCCCGATTAAGGAATTATATATAGTAATATGACAGTGGAAGTTGTGTAGTCAATCATCAGAAACTTCAAAAGTTACATTTTCAATTTAAGACCTTTTTATTTTGTCTTCCTTGACTAGTGTCATTGAGCACGGGTTAGCATGACTCTTATTATTACATGTATTTATTTGTTGTGCAACCTTTAGCTGAAATGAAGCATACACCTTTTAGCTAAAGTAAAAGTGAGAAGTGTAACACAAATAGTTTTTTTTATAAGAAGTTAAACTAGTTTATCTAAATTGGCATTGAGGAAAAATCGAACTAGAAATCTTGAAGGTCTTAAACCAACACCATCAAATCGATCCAAATGGGTTAGTGTAACACAAATGTTAACGGCAATTGCCAATTGGCAATATTACTTTGAGGTTTATAATTATAATTAAACATCATTTATATATCTCTTGACAAAAACAATACCAATTATAAGGTACACAAGTGAGATAAATCTTATATTATGCACAAATTAGTTTGCATCAATTAGATAAATAAAACTCACCATTAGGTCAAACGAAATATTTTCACACTTATTGATAAAATGATGAAAAAGACATTTATGCATGATGCACAACTTTCTTACTGCATGTTAAACAAGACCTAGAAACAAGCCTCAACAATATAAAAAGTTAAAATTGCAAAGGAAATTTAAAGACGGAAAAATGTGACATCCGTCTGTAATTCTTGTCACCGAGTGTTTGAGACTCCAACTTTTGTGACCAACTTTATTTTTTCTTCTCTAAATTCTGTCTTTATTTCAACCATTAATCTTTTTATTATTCTACTCTTTAACTACTCCATGAAATCAATTTAATATCTACATGTGTGTTCGATTATGTGCCGACATGAAGTGATTTTGACATAATTGATTTTAAATGAATGCATTATAATGTAAAAGTGATTCTTATCAATTCATGTCATAATAATTTCGATCAAAATTGATTTTAGATGTCTAATTATCAAAATGAATTTTATTGTACATTTGTGTTAAAAGTAAAATGGAAAGTCTAAATATTTGTGTTAATGTTCATAGAATTAATCACATTAATGTGGTTCAGCTTCTTTGATGACGGAGTTTTTCACTTAATGAAAATATGAAGTTTAAGTCCTTTCAAATTTAAAAGAAATTGTTGCAGAAAGACATATACTATGAAGCACCGACAATGGACACAAGATTGCAAATAATTTGAGAAAATACATTAATTAAATGTAATCACATGTGTTCGTTTCGTGTCCAACATCACAGACACATTCAATCATAAGTGTTGGTGCTGAAGTCGATATATTTGCTTCCATGCTTATTAAAAATATAAAATCATTTACTTTGTCAGATTAGTTAGATTTCAGTATCAAAGAAGATCGTCAAAACAGTGGGATGCACGTGGACGACGGAGATCGACCGGATTTTATCTTGTCAACAATAGTGAAAGCAACAAACAACTTCACTATAATTAACAAAATTGAAGAAGGTGGTTTTGGAACTGTATACAAGGTAAATTGCATATAGATTATTATGACATTAAGAAGCGAGGATAATAAATAGAATATATGAACATTCCTATCAATTGAAAATTTTGAATTTCAGGGAATTCTAGAAGATGGAATGGAAATTGCTGTGAAAAGGCTTTCAACAAGCTCAGGCCAAGGATTGAATGAATTTAAAAACGAAGTAAAATTGATTGCGAAACTTCAACACCGAAATCTTGTAAAGCTTTTAGGTTGTTGCCTTGAAGGAGAGGAGAAAATGCTGGTTTATGAATACATGCCTAATAGTAGCTTGGACTCCTTTATTTTTGGTATGGATCCAATGAGTCTAGTTAGATTGTTAAGCGTAGTTAAAAATGATTTAAGCATCTCTTAACAGTTTTCATACTAACTTTCTTTTTACAGCATATATAATCAAAGATGTTTTTTCTTTTTAACAGTTTAGACACCACACACATTTAAGTTGTGTTTTATACCATATCAAATACTATGTCCGACTTTTATGTGTCTAAATAACACCTCGGTTGGAATACAAGATAATCAGACACATGATTAATGTTAAATTTGATGACAAAAGTTTGCTTGCTGTTGAATGCTTTATATATACCAATATGTTTATTTTGAAGTTATGATTATATGATACTAATTGATAGCTTAGTTGTGATCTGTAGCCGAGTTTAAACCAGTCGCTGTTGTTAATTTGTTCCATAATACGCAACTTCGTACAAAGTATTGTTTAATAGTAGATATATTGGTGCAGAATTCGGACAAACCACTATTTTTTTTTCTTTATTTCAGGCTTGGAAACTTTGGAAGGAAGGAAGACCAATAAAATTTATTGATAAAAGCATTGGAGACTCTTGTTTTATATCACATATATTGCATTGCATTCATGTTAATCTCTTGTGTGTTCAACAAAATCCAGAAGATTGACAATGTAGGGGAAATTAATATTGGTCCCTACTCAACCTTGCCGTCTAAACTTCAAACTAATGATCTAAAATAGCCGTCTTCAATACCAAAATGTGGTTGATCTGTGTGGTAAGAGACTCGACACTTTAAATAAGTCGTCAGATGTTTGATTTGTGACATGCATATACAAATAATCTAATCGAGAGGAGAGAAACCATCTTATACCAAATAGGATGGCATCGGTCCGTGTTGACTTTTTTTGCGCCTTGTTTGGAATCCAACACAAAAAATTTCATTATATATGAAAATTTGAATTCAAAGATGAACACTAGTCAGCATTCAACCGTCATGCTTGTGAAGATCTCTGCTGCACTTTACAGTTAATCCTTTTGAATTTCTTGTTAGATGAAATCCAAAATAAAACGTCATGGCCCATGTCCAGACTTTAAAACATTAGCCTAAAATTGACCAAAATCATAGAAAAAATCAAGTTAGCTGGCAAGAGCATATAAAGAAAGAGAAACTGATATTTTGTTTTGGACCACACTTTGTTTGAAGGACTACAAAGTCCCCACTAGAATCCTATCCTTATCGTAGAATTAAATGATATCAATTATTTAGGGGTTCATTCAATTCATTATGTCACCAAAGTCTTTGGTAATTTATTCACATCTAATTACATGCAGAAAGAAGAAATAAAACACATTTACATGCATTACGCCATAAGCTAGGAGATATTTTGTTTACACAAGATGGAAGAAAATATGTGAAGATAAAATAGGCAACATTTATTGTACTTTAGGCAACGGTTTTTTGAGTCCTTGCCGTAGATAACACCTTTTTTTTTGTGGGTTGTGGCCAACCTATACTGTAAAAAAGCTCAACTACTGCCTTAGTCCAACACAAGGAAGAGATTCACGCTCTAGCTTTGTGATATCTTAATTTTACTGGCGTTTTCGATCATTATTTATACTAGAGGTCTTAAGAGGAATACACTCTAAGATCTCAAGTCAACACCAACAAACCAACCCAAATAAATTCCTTTTTTGATCATTATTATAATTTGCTTATCTTTTTGTTGAGCTCCATGTACATCACTCTAACAAAAGATAAATCCTTGTACGTTAAATTAAATTAATAATATTAATTGTAACTAAATGGTTAGCAAGTGTTCAAAAAAAAACTAAATGGTTACTAAGATCCATCAATAGATGAATTGTTGGGAAGAAACCCGAGTTCGATTCTATTGTTGAACAATTCTTAAAAAGGTTATACTTAACTTACGGTCGAATTCCGAATTACTAGGAGCTTTTCCTCTAAAAATTGGAGGGTTAACACAAAAAAAAAAAAAATTAATAATTTTCTAACAAACGAAAAGCCTAGTCATGAAATAGGGGTATGGTAAGTTCAAGAAGACACATGAAATGCTATTTCTTCGGTTTGATACCTCTTCAAGTTATGCAAAATTCAGGCGTTCTTTCATGTTTTTGATCTGGTTTGCTAGTCTTTAGGTGATTTGGAATGAAAGAAATGATGGGTTTTTCGTGGCAAAGAAAATTCTCCTCTTCAATTTTTGGAGAACATTCAGTTTCTTTTTTTTGGTGGTTTAAAGCTAAATCTGTTGTTTTTCCTTATAAGTTTCCTAATTGGTGCCGAAACCCTTTTTTTTGTTTGGTATTGATGAATGTTTGCTATATATTTTGGCTTTCTTCTCTGATACATCTTGTGCTGGGAGGATAGTATGCTGATAGTAATATATCTCATTTTTATCTCTTAAAAAAATATCAATAAAAAAGTTCGAAATGTTATATTTCAATTTTGGACAAATAAAAGAAGACATACAAGAGACAATTGCAATTTGATTATGAAAAATGTTAACGAGTATCCCATGAGCACTCTTTAAGGGTCATAAATAAAAACTTTTTTATGAAAACTTGTGTATTAAATGCATTGGAAATTGAACTATTTCACCTTTTAAATAATCATTTTTTAATTTAAAATGCTTAAAAAGTGTCTCAGGAACATTCGTTAACAAGACCTTTTGATTACAAGCTTTGTAAGGAAGCAACAAAATATCTTTGATGTTTGAACATAATTGGTGAAGACATTGGATCCGTGAAGCAAACGCCAATTTTCATCTTTGTACATATGGTTTGTGACCTTTTTCCCTAGCCACTCTTCTTAGGAATCATGAAGCAAGAACAACACCATAATAATAATCCAAATAATAATGTCCTCATGGTCGGTTTCTGATTATCTAAGGGAAAGGAAAAGAACTATCATTTTCTTTTACTTGTAAAACACTTGGAAGATGCGACCAGGACCAGATGTTTCTCTTGGACATTTTTAAATTATAAAATATAAAAAAAGCATAGGCTCATTATATATTATATTGAGTTTAAAGTACATATTTTAGTTCATATATTAATGTAAAACAAATGAGTATAACCATGTTATTAGGCAAGTTCAGGGAGATTTAACTGGGTAACATGATTGGTGTTGGACCGGTTTTGGAGACCATGCTCCCAACTAAGGTAGGTATAAAGTACCATATATTCATATTTCATGATTTTGACCATCCATATAATAAGGTACCGACTTTGTCCCTGCATTTTAGAAGAAACTTATGCGTGTGCTCAAAATTTGGATCTGAGCAGTGATGCACAAGGTGCGGTGACTTCCCAGTAATTAGATAGAAAATCAAAATCTTGTTCGAAAATTTAAGGACCCCTGTCACTAGACAGTACACTAAAAGACAATGACACGAGCCACAACATTGACACATTGACACCAATAGTAATTTAATAAAATTATATAATTAAATGTAATCAAATATGCGGTTGAAAATTATATAATTAAATAGGCTATTGGTGCTACATAGGTAATAGAGAACTATACTAGAGGATATACAAAATTAAAGTTGAAGAAAATTTTTAGAGAGACTAAAACGAAAAGTTGATATATTTATAAGAATCAAAAATATATTTAATCCTAAATAAAAAGACTCATAAACCTAATATCAAACTGTAGATTAAAATGTGGTATTCAACTTACTTATATACGTTGATCATCCTTCAGAATCCAAGCAACAATTCTAACACCAAAAACTTCACCTTATTGGTTCTTGCAAATCCAAGCAACAATAACCTATTTAAGTATGTGTAGAATTTTATTTTATGGACATGTGTTTAAATATTTTTATTGTTATTAGTAGAGTCTGAGTCCTACATTTATACTAATAGTGTATAAAGGTTCAACCAACAATCTAATATTTTAACTTACTTCAATTTTTTCGTCTTAATCATCTAATTTATACGAAAGTAGTCTTAACAATTCAAAGTTCGACAGAAGTTAAATAATATATGATTATTGACTGTTAAATTAAGATTTAAACTCGGATTTAAACACATTTGGACTATTGCGTTTTTTTAGGATATTTTGGTTTTTTTAATGGCACATCTAGAATTTTATGTGATTATTATAGAATAGGTAAGGATATGATTTTGGTCAGCATGCACCGTGGGATACGTCATCTAATTAATTCCTTTTGTCGATGCCAAACAAATCATAGAAAAGTCAAATGCCATCAAATGATCAAACAACCTTATTCAGCAATTGCTGTAATTCTTCAACACTTCTAATTTCCATCATTTTCGGATCTCACCAACAAACACTCTTATTGCCCTACATCACTCATTGGTTTTCCTAATTCAAATACAATTTTTAAAAATCCTATCATTAGCTTTGGTACTAAATCCTATCATTCTTTAAATTTATGTTTGACAAACTAGTTTTTCTTTACACAAACAACACTATTATTTTAATTTTTTTTAGGGGAAAATAACCATTTTAACTGCTGCTGGTAAGATCATGGAGGTTAGAATAATGAATCTTCTAATTTATTCTAAAAAGAAATATTTTAAACATATCATATCATTTTGTTTGGTAGTATTGTTATTGTGTAGTTGATGTACTTATCTTACCATGTTAGTGATAGGTTTTAGTTTCCTATCAATTTGTGATTTCATTCTTGATCTCAAATTCAACAAATTCAACTTATCCCAATCCATATACTTATTCAACCCATCCATATTATTCAACAATATCTTCAACCGCTATGGAAACTCAAGCTACTACCTCCATAATCTTATCAACCGCCAGTTTGCATTTACTTATATTTTAATAAAAAATTATTTTGTTTTTAGGGCTCGTTTGGTGCACATGATATGATAGAGATAGGATATGATATGAAATTGGATAAGGATAGGAAATGATATAAACATGATAACATTTATCCTATCACATGTTTGATGCACACATG
>Ga0099826_10003489_pt1 | contig 10692 bp, 7 predicted proteins | sample Mtrugardesep15_FD_76830 | JGI IMG/M metagenome (GOLD analysis project Ga0099826, IMG submission 76830) | Root nodule microbial communities of legume samples collected from California, USA - M. trunc garden sep15 | ecosystem: Host-associated > Plants > Roots > Nodule | place: USA: California...
AAAAATTGATGGAGATGGACATGCTTTTGATAATTGAACCTAACACTTTCATCTAATTAGGTTTCATCTAATTACTACCCAACACTTTCTTCTTAATGTCCCTGAGTGGTTGTTTGAGGGCTGTGGCTTGATGTTACTGTTTTTTCCTGTCTTATTGGAAGATCATATGATTAGTTAAATTGATATTACTAGATATTAGGGGAGGAAATTGTAAAACAAAAATAAACAAAAAAAAAAGGATTTTTCACCTGCCCCTGTGCAGAATTATCAACAAAACCTTACTGTTCTGATAATTAACTTGGACGTAGTTTATGGAAAGGTTAACGTTAGTTCCAGTGGATAAACTTGCTGCAGGAACTATTTATCAACTGCCACTCATCCTTAGTAGTCAAGTGATTACAATAGTTGTATGTTTTATAATACTTGAGGTGGATTGAGAGTCGTGCATGTGTTAAAGAGAGAAGTGACAACACTAAAAATTACAGATGGGAATGTTATTTGATAAAATATTTGGAATGAAATAGCTGCACTAATGTATGAATAATTTCTGGTAACAATTAAAAATAGGTGGTGCTAGTTTAACTTGAAATGCAGTTATGAACAATAGGTTATCCCAAAAACTTTATGTATTTGTTTATAGCAAGAGAAATCCTTCTAATTAAGAAGCTATAAAAATACTTTGTTAAACAGGAAATTAATGATTTACAAGGCTATGAAGAGTTGTATTCGATGCCTCATGTAAACTTTTGTGTTTAATTCCATGATCTATTCCGATTTCCCAAGCTTATATTTTTTACAAACCCTGCTTGGCTTTCTTTTATCCTGGTGTACAATTTTTGCTGTGAAGTTCTCTGTATAGTAATTGTAACATTTTCCTGATTATTTTCACACTTGGTTAGGTAAAACAAGTTTCGTTGGAGCGTGCATTGCCATTGTTGCTCGGCTGATAGCCTGATACTCTTCTATATGATATAGCTTGATCCTCTGTCCTTTTTACATCTCTTATGGTGACTGGAAGGAAGACACGCACGTTGGAGTGATGGTGATTATGACTCAGCCAGTGAAAACAATAATTTCATCCTATCGTGACCACGATAAGAATTCCCGTCTTTCTCCTTTGTCTCCTTGTCGGCATGGGACTCGCCAATGGCGCCCAACCCGGCTTGGTAGCTTGGCCGTTGCTATAGCAGCACTTCTCCTGTTTACCACCGCTTGGCTTTCCCTTGTCTTCTCTGATGCAACGTCCTGTTGCTTTCATCGCGTAAAAGACTGGGAAGGTAGACATCACTTTTTCCCTTGGAACAAGTGCACTCCTCTTCACCTATCAAAAGCAACAATACCTCCTACCCTCCAATTTCGGACAACGTTAGATCATCTTCAAAATGGTAGCAGTATCACAGAACAAGAAGGTTTGTCAGTTCAACATATTGTTTTTGGCATAGCTGGATCATCCCAGCTTTGGAAACGGAGGAAGGAATATATCAGACTATGGTGGCGTCCCAATGACATGCGTGGCCATGTGTGGTTAGAGGAAAAAGTGGTTGAAGAACATGGAGATGAGTTATTACCCCCTACCATGATTTCTGGAGACATTTCGTACTTCCGTTACACTAATCCCATAGGTCACCCTTCTGGCCTCCGGATTTCTCGCATAATCAAAGAAAGCTTTCGCCTTGGTCTCTCAGATGTGCGTTGGTTTGTCCTATGTGATGATGATACCATCTTCAATGTGAATAACCTAGTTGACGTTCTCAGCAAGTATGATTCCTCTGAAATGATTTACATAGGTAGCCCTTCAGAGAGCCATTCAGCTAATACCTATTTTAGCCACTCAATGGCCTATGGCGGTGGCGGGATTGCAATAAGTCGTCCACTTGCGAAGGCTCTCTATGAGATTCTTGATGAATGCATTGAAAGATACCCTGGGCTTTACGGTAGTGATGATAGACTGCATGCCTGCATCACTGAACTTGGCATTCCACTTACCCGGGAGCATGGTTTTCACCAGGTAATTTGTTGATATATGTTCTTTTGGGCTTCGGCCCCTTTTATTTTATTTTTTTAAAAAAAAGTTTATTTTCTTTTGAACATTTGATGTATTACATGATAATAAGGCAGCCATTTCATCACTTAGAATTGGTAATTGATCAGCAACACTTTTTCTTTTAATCTTTCAGTGGGATATAAAGGGTGATGCTCACGGTCTTCTATCCTCTCACCCAATAGCACCATTTGTGTCAATTCATCATGTTGAAGCCGTCAATCCCTTTTATCCTGGTTTGAGCTCTTTGGATAGCCTGAAGCTTTTCACAAAGGCCATGAGGGCTGAACCCAGAAGCTTTTTGCAACGTTCAATATGTTACGACCATTCCCGGCATCTAACATTTTCAGTGTCACTTGGTTATGCCATTCAAGTCCTGCCTAATATTGTTTTTCCCCGTGAGCTGGAGCGCTCTGAACGAACCTATTCTGCTTGGAATGGTATTAGTCGAAGGAATGAATTTGATTTTGATGCTAGGGACCCACACAAATCTGTGTGTAAAAAGCCCATTCGCTTCTTCTTGAAAGATACTGGAAGAGAGGGTAATGCTTCTTGGGGTTCATATGTTCGGAATAAAGATAAAGACGATTTCAAAAGGAGACTTTTCTGCTTTCCCAACTTTCCCCCTCTACACAATGTAAGAAAGATCCAAGTAGTGGCACAGGCTTTGAGCAATAATTGGCACCTTGTATGTTTCTCAGTTCTTGAGCATTTCTTTTGATGTTATTGCTAGTTTTCAATCAGTGACATTTCTAAATTCAACTGTTTGGTTGTCCTAGGTGCCGCGTCGTCTCTGTTGCAAGCCAAGCCAAACTAGCAAGGAAGTGCTCCAAATCTCAGTTGGACAATGTGGGAATTGGGAAGGGGCCTTTTAGCTCTGTATACTGATTGTGTAGATCGGTTGTGAAATGATATGTTAGGATTACTCTCTTGTGTCTTTTTTTACATGATTTGGCCTTTTGAGTGGAGAGCTAGTTCTATGCGGCATTTTTTTTCACCTTGAATTGAGCTTTCTTGAACCTCTGATTTCTATGTAGAGAAAGGTTTCTAACACCAAGATGTGAGTATTCAATTTTTTCCATATATCTTCTCATTTTCTCTTTTATAGTTTGTTCTCTTCATAATTTAGAACAGTTCACTAGGGGATTGGAATAGGACATCCATCAATAGGTCTATGCTATAGAATTAAAAAAAGGTTCTAATATTCCTTCTGTAAAGTCACAATACAATACATATAATTTTTTTGTGAACAATTATATATTTCTGATATTTCTCTTGACCCCAACCTCAAGTTATAGATATAACTAACGCTAAAAATTACATTAAAATTATCTCTACTGATTGGTGCAATCAGTTGGTTTAAAGGAGATTGTCTTTCTGTCTAAATCGAATCCCATCAAAATGTTTGATTGAGCAAAATTACCAAATATATAGTCTCCATCAGTACTGCCAGCCATTGCAAAGCAAAATACCCCATCTTTTGGTGGAATGAAGGTTTGTATTGGCAGCAATTGCACATCTGCCCCCTCAAAATGAGCGGTCAAGATTGGCCCTTCTAAATTTGTCTCACTTCTGTAACAAAGTTGTGTGCCTAAATCCGGGTCATCCTCAATCGGTAACAGGCTACTCTGTACTTTCAGCTCTTCTACCAGACGGTCATAAAATTCTTGTGGGATATATGTTGCAGGTGTACCTGAATCAATCATTATATTCCCCTTGGAAAGTGTCTCAGAAGAATTAAATGAAACAAATTTGTCTCCAACGCTTATTCCTTCGAGTGTGACTAAATAAGAAGTTTGACCTTCCTGAGAGACCAAAGGAGTTGTAACTACTCCTTCACCTGAAACATCACTGTCCTCACCAAAACTGATTGTTCCTGAAGTGTGTGCATCAGTATGAAAAGGAACCAGGCACTGGGAGAACCTTTTGCTCCCATAAAGTGTGCCGATTTGTGAAACAAGTGACAGAGGCCCTCCACCCATTCCAATGATTCCCATATCGTTTTCGTTGAAAGTTCCTGAGTTGCTATGTCCGCACCCAAATATAATGTCTCCAACAACAACAGGGTCGCCGTCAGTAGAACTAAAGGTAATTGCTTCCCTTGCAAGCACCCCTTTTGTCACTGACGAATCTGCATAACTATAACTATAAGCACACATCTTTTGAGGAGAGCAGGAGTAACCAAAGAATGAACACTGTTCTGATTCACATGGAATAGGACTGTATGTTTTGGATCTTAGAGGCTCAAACATTGGACTTTTTTGCCGATAACATCCACCACAAGGTGTGCATTGTGCCCACACTAGGTCACTTCCTGTGTCAACCAAACCATATATGTCCACTGGTGGTGATCCCAATGTGAGCTTCATGAGATAGTCACCATTGTTGGATGTCACTCTAGTATAAGGACCTTTCTGGACAAATGATTTCTTCGGAACTTGGTAAAATGAGCGAAGTTTGTTTTTATGAAAGCTATTTGTTTTGTAGAAGGGGGAATTGGGTGAGTTTTTATGGATTAGTTTAAAACTGAACCCTTTGTTGTAAGCTTCAGTTGGTGTTTGAGATAAGAATGTGAACAGAATAAAAAGGAACAAATGGAAGCAGAGAATGTTGGCCATAATTTTAAGCAAGGGATAAGATCATGTGAGAAGTATATGAAATTATATTTGTCCTACATATATATAATAGATATAACCACAGCATGTGAGTGTTGAATTTGACAGGTTAGTCACAAGATATAAACAATAGCAGCATGTGAGTGATTTTCTGTTTGTTACACGAGATTCAGAGAATGTTGTTCCACTACTTTATACATTTCAATAAGCAAAGGGTTCAATCAAATACCTTACCATGCACCAGAAATTGCTCCATAGAACATGTATCGTGTTAATTGACATTCAAAGATTTCCAACTTGCAACAACATTTGTTGAAAAAGCTGAGAAAACGTGATACACACTACAAAGATAGAAAATAACAACAAATATATGTTATAGTAAACGAATTTGTACAATGAAGTTATATGAAGTCAAACTTAGAAATACCAACCAAAACCAAACTATGATGTATTGGTTGCACGACTACTCTTTCCATTTTTTTTAAAGTATTATAACTTCTCATTCTGATTAAGAACGTGAAGATGAATTACTCCCTTTTTTTTTTCTCCCTTTTTAAAAGTATAATAGCTTCTCCCTTAAGGTGTCTAAACGGCTTAGGCCTTTGGGATCTGCAATGGGACCAATTGTTAAGTGGATAGTGATACATCTAGTTTATTTTTACATGGAGCTAGATACAGTTCGTATTACTTTACCCAATTCACGACTCTAATGTAATTAATGGTAAGTTATTGTTCACATTATGTAATTAGCTTTGCATTTGGCTACTAGACTATGTTTGAAGTTATAAAACCCATATTCTCTAATGATATTCTCATACCATTTGCCTATCAAGGGTATGTTTGTTACGGATTAAAATAAAAGTGATTTTGACGTAAAATAGTTTAGAGATTATATGAAAAATCAGAATCTATTTTGCGTTTGTTTACCGTCATAAAAATCACTTTTTTTAAACACATAATCTAATTTGTTTGGATACAATTATGTAAAAGAGATTTTTTTTTTTACAAAATTAGTTCAATCTTTTGAATCATATTTTCTCTCTCCTCTAAAAAAAATCTATTTTTTGAACTTCTCATTTGAAGGTGTTTAAAAAAAAAATAGATTATGATTTTTTTTTTAAAAAATTGTAACAAATAGATGCAAAACTCTTAAAAGTGATTATTTTTTTAAAAAAGCTATAACAAATTGACTCTAAATGATTCTCTGTTTTTTTGTTGTGTCCGGGGTTCGAATCCAAATTTTACATATATTATACATTATCCTTATCAACTGAGTTAAACTCACGAAAACATATGAATCTTTGTTTAATTTAATTATATATAATCTTACGGTTTAAATGACACCCATAAATGAAAAGCTATATGGCTTTTATGTATCATCAAGAGTAATTAAAATAAAATAGAGCCCTAGAAAAAGAAAAGAAGAAAGTTCAGCTCACCAAAACCAGAAGACACGATGTTTTGAGTTTTGACGTTTCTTAACATAGAAAGCATAGACACTGTATATGATTACCGGCGCACTTTACATTAAGAAATTGTAATGTTAAATTGCTAAAAGCCTCAAACACACTACATATCTTGTTACTATATAACATTAGAGAATATGGGTTTTATGGACTAAATTGACCAACAAAAATACATATGAGGGCTAAATAGACTATTTAAAAATATATTTGAAGATCAAAATGACTAATAAAAATTATGTGTATGAATATGTTTACAATTTCGAGATTGCAATGACGTATAAATTCAGAAACTAAATGATGGCTTTTTTATTTTATTTTTTTCAAAAAAGGAGGAGCAACAAAGATATGCTACCTCAAAATATATAGATTAAACCAATATAGGTAGAAAAAAAAAAAAAAGGACATAGACCAAAAACCTCTATAAAAGATAGTAAACCTAAAGTTAGGCATCCCTAATTTGTCCTTTACTATCCAAATGGTGAAACCAGCAAAACATAGCCCTTTATTGGCCAAAGAGTCAAAGCATTAATTTCCTTCTCTATATCCGTGAGTTACTAACTTACTATACAATACATGTGTTAGCCTAATTTAACAATTAAGCTGCTTTGTTTTGTTTGCGAGTTTGGAGGAAAAGAAAAGGGAAGGCTTGGAAAAAAAGGAAGGAGTAAGTGGAAGAAATAGAAGACATTGGAAGGAGGGGCTTTGAGGGGCTTATTTTTCTTCAAAATATAAAACTCTCCTCATTTGGGGAACTAAAAAATTGTATTGGATGAGAGTTTTGGAGGGTTTATATGAATTCTTCAAATTTAATACAAGTTGTTATAATATTTTTAAAATTAAAAATATATTAATCATAAGTATTAATTTATCACTCTCTACAAAAATACTCTTTTAAAAAATGTGAAAGATTTCTCAATTTTCCTCTATAATTTTGTCCCCCCAAAGCCTTCCCTTCCCCTCCAAACTCGCAAACAAAGCCTTAATGACCAAGAAACTAGGGAAGAATTTCTAATATCCTGAACCACAAGAACTGAATATGATTCAAATCCAAATATGATACCAATTTTTGGAATAAGTAATCTCTATGGCTCTACTAACAACAGAAAACTGAGCATAGAAGACAAAACCTCCATCAATATTCTCAGCAAAATAATAGAGGCAATTAGCTTCATGATTTCTAAAAATACCTCAACAAGAAGAAGAAGCAGCAGTTGCAGCCCCATTTCCTATTGCACTTGATCCATCCAGCTAAGGGAGGATGCCAAATGACCTCTTTGATAACAGGAGCTCTAGGAGACTTTATGGAGATATTGAACTTCTTTAGGATGATGAAGTCATATATTGAGTAGTTAGATTTCTAGCTAGTGTTGTTTCCTGTGAACTGCACAATAGAGATGATGTGGTTGATAACAGATTGCCAATGCCAATGGATAGTTTTGCTGATGAATCTTTTTTATTTTTTGGCAAACCAAATTGAATTGAATAAGTTAATGGTAATAGGTTTGATGACTACTTTACATTGAGGGGTCCAAGATTTATAACAAAAAGTCCAGATATCCACAAGAGATTGGAAATTGAGGGTTGTATTCAAATTTCAAAATATGAGCAAACCAACACCAAACTTTAAAAGCAAAAGGGCATCAGAAGAACAGATGAAAAAAAGTTGTTGCAAATTGACCAAATATCATCTAAAGATTGAAAATGAAGTGTTCTATTCAATAGAGATGCAAATCAGCACCAAAGGTTAACATATAAGCATTCAAAGAAGAGATAAAAGGATGATTATGCATTATTACCACAAAGAGAGCACATAGAAGGCAAAGAGCAACCTCTAGCAGATAGGTTTTCATCTGTGGGGAGCTTACCTAGCATCAATCTCCAGACTAGCAAAGATTTAGATGGAGGGAAATCTTTAGACCAAATAATTTTAGCCCATTGAACTTTAGGGAAGTGATGCTTTTTAAAATCACAAGCATCTTTTAAAGAGAGAGCGCCATAAGTTGTGTGTTTCCAAATCAGAAGGTCATCATGTGGCTGAGAAGGTAAAGTTACTTGTGAGACAAGAAAATTTAAAATTGGAATAAGTTGTCCCACTTCTACAAGAATGTGCCAGTGAGCATTTTGTATATAATTACATAACCTTGGAGGAAAATTGCTAATTTGAGAAGGTTGAAGGTTGAGGGACTGAATGAGGGGATCTCCACACCAAGCATCTAACCAAAAGTTTATATTTTCTCCATTTCCAATAATCCAGCTGGAATTCTCTTTAATTACCAAAAACTCATTCTTTATTGCACTCCAAATAGAGGAGAAAATGTGATGACTGATACAGGTTGATTGTCTTAGCACTCTGCTCCTTAGCAAGATTGACCATTGTTCCTTAGATTGCAGAAGATCCCATCACATCTTTAGGTTAGTTGCTTCATTTAGTTTAATCAGAGATCTTATACCCAGACCACCTTCATCATAATCAACACAAACCTTCTTCCATGCAAATGTGACCATCTTCCTTTTGTTGATGTCTCCACTCCAGATAAAATTCTTGATCCATTTCTCATTTTCTCTTAATAAACTAGTTGGCCAGGAGTATATTGATAGTGTATGGACCAGCATTGACTGCACAACTGATTTAACAAGTTGGACCCTACCAGCAATAGATAACAAGGAAGCCTTCCAGTTGGCTAATTTGATCCTAATTTTATCAGCAATAGGCTTAAAGTAGAATGATTTTGGTCTGCCTTTGAAAATTGGAGCACCGAAGTAAGTGAATGGCAATGTCCCCACTGAAAATCCAAGCAATTGAACCATGTTATCAGGTCTTCTAGTTGAGATCCCCCCAGCATGAATAGAAGATTTTCCGTTGATGATTTGACCAGAGCAAGCAACATATTTAACAAACAAGTCTTTGAGATGATCAAGTGAGGAGGTGTTACCTTTACAATAGAGCATTAAATCATCAGCATAAAAGTAGTGAGAGGGAACAAGAACCTGTCTAGAAGCAACTATTTGTTTAACCTTGTCTTCCTCCACCAGCTTGCTTATCCCTCTACTCAAGACTTCCTCAGCAATACAAAAGAGAAAGGGAGACAAGGGATCTCCTTGCCTCACTCCTCTATTGCAGCTAAAATAACCTTTCTGAACCCATTAATGGATATGGAATTTTTTGCAGATAGGAGAATAGATTTGATCCAGACAATAAACTTTACATGAAAACCAAACGGATGACGAACACTGAGCAAGAAATCCCAGTTCAAAGTATCAAATGCTTTGGATACATCTATTTTCAAAGCTAGATTACCACCAAATGATTTTTTTATCTAGGACATTTATTGCTTCATAAGCCAAATCAATACAATCTTTTATATTTCTACCTTGGACAAATCCTCTTTGCTCTTTTGAAATGATAAAGAGAAGGATTTATGCTAGTCTGTTAGCAAGAACTTTGGAAATTATCTTGAATTTAAAGTTTGCCAAAGCAATAGGCCTATAGTTCTATATTCTATCAACATTGTTCACTTTTGGAATCAGGATGAGGGAATTTGCATTATAATCAGGCATTAACCATCCAGATTGAAAGAATTAAACCACAGCCTTGTAAACAATGGGAATTTTGTTATGCATAAGTATCCATGTGAATAAAGATCTTGAGGGTGCAATATCCTTGCTCTAGATTATTTTTCCCAATGAATCTTGAGAGAATATGATATTTGTAGGAAAAAGCATTTTTGAGAGACATATTTTTTGTTTTTTGGTGCCCAGGGTTCAAACACCGAACTTTGCATATATTAAGCATTGTCCTTACCAACTGAGCTAAGCTCACGGATACATCTTTGAGAGACATCTAACAAGACACAGAATGACTACAAACAACTTGATCGCGAAAGGTCGCAAAAGGCAGGATAACTTGTTGAACAAGCTGAGTCAAATTAGGCAGGATTTGCAAAACATAAGTAGGAAAACTCCAAAGAAAGTTAGAGATATAAGAGTGTGTTTGTTTTAGTTTTTTCAAAAGAAAAAAAACTATTTGTTTATTAAAAATGATCACTTTTGTCATTTTTGAGCGTGTTTTAAAACCATTAAATTGATAGGGTGATTGTTTCAGTCGTCTCAGCGGACCATACCAACACCAAACTGGTTTAACCCAGTCGGGTCATCGGTCAAAGTGGTATAGTCTAACGCAACATGTGAAACGGGGGACTAAAATCCAGAATTTAAAAATTTAGAAATAAGAAACTAAAAAATGAACCCACTAGAGTTGGTCTAGTGGAGTTGACTTGAGACCTTAGAGTTTGATCTCTCAAGGTCTCGGTTTCATTCTCCGTTGAAGACCTTAGTCTAGCTTCTTCATTTTTTTTTTACCTAAAACTTGTTTGAATTAAAATAAGGGATAAAAGTGCATTGAAGTTATCTAAATCAAATGATTTACCTTTTCGTTCTTTGGAACATTCTTTTCATTTAAGATGAAATCTTGTTTTCTTCATGTTATTTATTTGTAAAGGTCGCAAACACAAATGGAATGCATATCTTAACATAATAAAATGTAAAAAAAAGTTTTTATAAATCATTATCG
>Ga0099826_10003490_pt1 | contig 10692 bp, 19 predicted proteins | sample Mtrugardesep15_FD_76830 | JGI IMG/M metagenome (GOLD analysis project Ga0099826, IMG submission 76830) | Root nodule microbial communities of legume samples collected from California, USA - M. trunc garden sep15 | ecosystem: Host-associated > Plants > Roots > Nodule | place: USA: California...
ATCCCGCCGACGCGCTGGTTGTCGATATCGGCGTCCGTCGTGTCGTTGATACGGTCGCAGCCACGCTCGATGGCGGCAAGGGCCGCTTCGGCGCGGTCCATGTATTCGGAGTCGGTCATTACAGTTTTTTGATCTTCGAGAGAGCCACTTGCAGCGCGTGAGTGGCTCGTTTGCCTTGTGGGCTTTCGAGGTTGATACCTTCGATCACGGCCTCAATCGTTGCTGCCGTTGGATCTTCATTTACAGCGCTCGCGAGTGCGGCCCTGTCCGGGGGGCTGCAGTAGCGCTTTCCCGCCTTCCACATAGAGATGTGGGTGTTTGGTACACCTACCGCTTCTGCTAAGGCACCATAGCTTCCGTAAATCGTTTTACCTTTTTCGATAAGAACGCTTAGCTGGCTCATGTGTTACCTCAGGTGATAAAGTGCAAGTTATCAGATACGGTAATTTAAACCGTTTCCGGTAACTACATTCTGCCACTTGGAGCCGCCATGCACCAGCCCTCTCTTCTCGATTGCGCGCCCTCAACCGTTGAGGCCACTACTCAAGCTATGGCGGCTCCTGTGGTGGCTGGTTCGGGGGCGCGCTCCATTGGCCGTCCCGCCGTGCATGCAGATGCTGCCGCCCGCGTCCGTGCCTTCCGCGCCAGCCGTGCCCGTATCGACTACACCGACAAGCCTGAAATTGCCCGGACGCTCGACGGCATAGCCGACCAGCTCGGCTGCTCGCGCAACGAGCTGATGCAGTCGATCACGCGCTTTGCGCTGACCAATCGCAACTGGAAGCAAGTCGGCTTGTACGGCGCCAAGGGGCTGCAATGAGCGCCAACGACAAGCACCACGAAACGTGGTTCGACAAGCTCGCCTATCGCGCCCTTGGTGTCGCGGGGTTTTGCTTTGTACTGGCAATGGGTGGCGGTCTCGTCTATGGCTGGTGGAACTGGTTGTTGACCTCGCCGCCGCTGGAAATGTCTTGCCCGGAGCGCACGCGATGACCGCCGACGAACAGCGCGAGCTGCGGCGCCGCGCGCAGGCCATCCTGCATGCGCCTATTCCATCCAGTATTCGCAATGGTTCGGCCCAATCTGCCGCCGAGTTCAAGGACTCCTGTGCGGTTGTACTGGCCTTTGTGCAGCGTGGCACGCAGCAGGAGAAAGCCAAGCTCGCCATCCTTCGCCTTGAAGGCGTACAGGGGCGGCGATGAATCCCGCCACTCAATCCGGCGCGCCATTCCTCTCGGCTTTCGATGCAGCGCAGCGCGTCTTACGTGCCTTCGCCTTCGCGCATCCCATACTGCAAAGCCAATCGCCGCAGCGCAGCGAGGACGCGGCATCGCCCGAACAGCCGCAGCTTACGTGCCCCGGTCCATGCGCCGCAGAGCAGGAGAGCGAAGGCGGATGCCTTCTCCAGTGCCTGTACTTGGCCGATCGCTGCGATCGCAACTGCGCGGGCTGTTCCGTGACCGCGACAGCGGCGGCGGGGACCCGCTTGCGGGGTGGGGCCGCCGCGCAGCGGGAGCGGCAGTGCGCGAGGACCCCCGATGGTAATCACGGGGAGAGTAATTCGACCGGAGGGGAGTCGGCATGACGAGAGTTGCAGCGAAGAACGCATTGGTCCTTGATGGCAACACCGTCAAGCTCCGTTTGCTGGCCGAACGCCAGTCCAGAAAAGCCATGGTCCACATCGACTGGCTGCGCTTCACCGTCCAGCTGCGCAATGCGCCGCCCTTCCTCACTGACAAGCGCACAGAGTCCACCAGCGTGTGGGACGAAGGCTATCGGCTCAACAAGCTGTTGACCCTTCTCAACGAGCTGCCCGACTGCGAGCGCAGTCCTGCAGGGCAGGCTTCGGACCTTGCGGACAAAGTCTGTATGGCCCTCGGCTTTGAATTCACGCGCGGCGGTGAGCTGCTCAAGGGCCATGACTTCTACAAGCGTCGTTGGTCCATCCAGCGCAATGGCGCGGAGGTGGGTTGGGTCGGCTTCGGTGCGTCCTCCGACAGCCCGCGCCAGCGTAGTCAAGCCGAGACGATGCACGTCAACCTCTACGGCCTCGCCTGCACCTTCGCAGAGCATGGGTGGAACGAGCGCATGGCCCGCATCGTCGATGACCTCGATGCAAAGATCACGCGCGCAGACCTTGCGCTCGACTTCTTCGACGGCTTCTCAGGCGGCATGGAGCGCGTGAGCGAAGAGTACAAAGCGGGCCTTTGCGACGTGCACGGCCAGCGTCCCAAGATGCGCGATATCAACTGGCTCAAGGGCCGTTCGCGCTCGCTCTACCTCGGCTCCAAAGAGGCAGGCAAGGAAACCAACATCTACGAAAAGGGCGATCAGCTCTTTGGTGAAGACGCCAACAGCCCATGGGTGCGTTTCGAGCTGCGCTATGGCAACAAGCTGCGCTATCTCGACAGCGACATTCTCCGCCGCCCGTCCGACTTCTTCGCAGGGGCCAGCGACTGGCATGCAGCCATCTTGCGCGAGGCAGGAGAGACAGCCGCGCCGCAATCAGTTCCGACGACACCCAAGGCCGCGCTGATGAGTGTCAAGGCCGAGTGTGTGCGCAACGCACGTTGGGCCATGGAAACGGCAGCACCAACGATTGCCACGCTTTTCCAGTACCTCGATGAAGACCAGTTCCTCGAACTGGTGACCGCCAAGAAGCTGCCCAAGCGCCTGCAAACCTTCTCGAAGTCCGACCTGCAAGAGGCGTTCGGCGAAGCCTTCAACCAATACGTGGTTCCGCGATCTGGCCCAGTCGCGCAGAGCCTTCATTAAACCGGGCTCGGAGAAAACATCATGAAGTTCAACAGCGAAGTCATCGTCCATGCAGTCAAGGAATCGTCCGGCACCTATGAAGGCCGCGACTTCAGCAGCTGCACCTTTCACTGCGAGGTGGACCTCAAGGAAAACGGCGCAGGCCGCTCCATCGGTCGCGTGACGCGTCCCTTCAAGCTCGGCGATGCCAAGGAATTCGACAAGTGGGCGCACCTGGGCAACTCGCTGCCGATCAAGGCCAATGCCGTCTTCGAAATGGCCGCAGGCCGCGAGGACAGCGCAAAGCTCACGCTCGTGGAAATCAAGCCGGTCGAGCGCGTGGCGGCTGCGAAGGCTCCGGCCTAACTCCAATGCGGCTCATTGTCCAGAGCTTGGCAACGGGGCGCTTTCTCGCGCCGTCGCCCTCTGACGGCCAGCCTGAATGGGTGCGGTCGCTGGCGCAGGCCGGGGGCGGTGTTGTCGATGACGCAGAGCGCGCCACACAACTCGTTCACGACTGGGCCGACTTGGATGACGAACCGGTGATTGTGGACCTCGATGTGCTCGGCACAGCCAAGGACACCGATGACCACCATTCGCAATTCGTTGCCGGTAACGGCGAAAGGGGAGGCTGATGCCAGCGCTGTTCGGCTTCCTCGCAGGCATCGGTGTCTGCGCCTTGATCTGGATCGATGGCGAACGCGCAGAGCGCCGCTACCGCGTCCAGTGTGCACGCCGTCGCGATCACAGCCGAGTCCCGGCGATCAAGTGATGTGGCGGTACTTCTTCCGGCGAGCCGTAGGCGCGGTGGCATCGCGGCTCGTCGGGTTTCTGTTCAACCTGTTCAGGAGATAGCCATGTGCGATGAGGAGGTGTCTGACGGATTCGCCTGTGATGGGTGTGGGGACGATATCTCGGAGGAGGTTCGGGAGGCGGCATTCGAAGGGCAGATTCCGTGCCCCCATTGCGGCCACGTGAACGACTTCGATGCTTTGCCTTTTTAGGAGATAGCTGTGGCGCTCTGTTGTCCTGAATGCGATAGCTCCGAGGTGCAGGGGCATGAAGACGAATCGTACGACGCCATTGGCGTCTTGCAGTGTCAGTGCTGCGGCTTCGCCGGGCTCGCCGACGACTTCGCGGGCGAAAGCGAAGACAACTCTTTTTGATCAGGAGATAGCTATGGAAGACGATTTTGATCCTCTGGCGGATTGCCCCGAATGCGGAGCCGAGCACGGCTATTCGGAGTGGGAGGTGGCCGAGGGTCGAGACGATGCGGTTTGTTGCCCGTCGTGTGGCGCTGCCGTTGCGGTGGATGACCTGTACCCGCTCGCGTGATGCGCTTCCTGACCTGCGCCGTCGATACGACGCCATGCCCGTTGGAGAGCCAGCAATGGCTCCCCATGGGCGAAGCATTCGACTTCGCCAGCTTCGGCATCACGCCCGAGCTGTTCGCCAAGGTCTATGCCTTCGGCTTCGGCGCGATCTTCACGGCCTTCTGCATCGGGTGGGTGCTCGGCATCGTCGTCGCGCTCATCCGCAAAGCATGAGTCCCCAGCGTAGACGGCTGCATGCAGTCGTCTCCGGTGTGCGATTCCCGTTCACCACTTCATCAACTTTGAAAGGAAAGATCATGAACAAGATCAAGCAACTCATCGCCCGCGGCTACACCAAAGCCGTGCTGCTTCCCGCAACCCTGTTGGTCGCTGCCGGTTCGGCCAGTGCGCAGACCACCAGCAGCGGCCTCGACCAGTTCTTCGACGCCATCGACCTCTCGGGCGTGAATGCAAAGGTCGTGGCCGCTGGCCTGCTGATCGTCGGCATCGCGCTGGTCTTCAAGGGTCCGGACCTCGCCAAGCGCGTCATCCGCAAGGTCTGAGCGATGACCACCGGCGCCCTCATCGCTCTGTTCTGGGGTCTTGTCCTCATGCTCGGCGCGATGAGCGGCGCCGCCTTCGTTGCTGGTTTCAAGGCGTCGCTATGAACTGGCTCCAAGGTATCTTGATCGGCCTGCTGATCGCGTGGGCGGGTGCGCAAGATGTGCATGCGGCTGGCCGAGGCATCGACCGAGCCACCGGGCAGGCCCTCTGGGATGCCGCCGTCAAGGGGCGAACGACAACCATTGGCTCCAACGGTGCAATGAAAGTCATCAGCCCTGCTGGCACGAGTTCCACCGTGGCTGGCGGGGCGACAAAGGTCACCGGTAGCGGCACGGTCCCTGTTGCCGAAAAGCAGGTGCCTGTCGGCTTCACGGGCGAGGTTGCCAAAGAAGCCATCGTCGGCGGTCTGCTGGGCTGCGCGCGGGGTGGCGTCGTAGGTTGTGCGTTGGGCGTTGGCGTCCCGCTTGCGACGGCCTATTGGGGGCTGTCAGGTGCACGCTGGAAGCCTGAAACCCAAACATGGGAGTTGCAGGATATGACCGTGTGCACCATGGGTCCCTGCTACTACTGGACCGAGGGGCATACGCCCGGTGTTCAGGTCGAGACGCAAGAAGCAGCGTGTCAGCTGTATGTCGCGTACATCAAGAGCTTCAGGCCCACGTGGGATATTGAGTGGCACGCCGGTCCGACACCGACGAGCTGCGTCGGTCATAACACCAAGCCGGATGGGACGGTCGATCTAGGTGGCGTGCAAAACGTCGGCATTGCTCGCACGACCAATACGTACCCGCCGAAGTCGCCCACCTGGTATCCGGCGACGGAGCAGCAGGTAAAGGACGCGCTCTATAAAAACGATCCGGCTCCTGGCATCGTCGATGAATTGTCCAAGTTCGGGAACATCATCTGGCCGCTTGGCAATGTGCAGGTCACCGGTCCTTCCGAGGTGAAGGGTCCGAAGAAGACGACGATTTCCCAGTCGGGCAATCGCACGGACACGACTGTCAGCCAAGAATCAACACCGCTGAGCTATTCCGGCCCGAGTGTCACGGCAGGCAATACGACGCGCACGTCCACAACCACCAGCGTGACGACGAATCCCGACGGCTCGACGTCGACCAGCACGAGCACGACGACCGAGACCACGGAACAGGGGACCGAAGGTCAGCCGCAGGAACAGCAGGAAGAAGCGCCTACCGATACGGCGCTGCCGCCGGTGCCCGATCTGTACACGCGCAAGTATCCCGAAGGCCTCGTAGGCATCTGGAACACCAAGAGCGCAGAGATCAAGCAAGCGCCGTTGTTCCGTCTTGCCACGGACCTCATGCCTCACATCGGCAGTGGTGGCTCATGCCCGAGCTGGCCGATCAATCTGGACTTCGCTTCTTGGGCGCAGTTCGGTACCAAGGACGTGGCGCCGCCGTGCGAGACGTGGGATTGGGCGCGCTTGTTCGTCATTGCCGGTGCGTTGCTGTTGGCGCGCGCTTTGATTTTCGGAGGCTGAAATGGCTGCAGCATTCACCATGCTCTTTGCCAAGATCACGGCCGTCTTGGTCTGGATCGGGCAATTATTCGTCAAGTGCTTTTTGGCACTGTGGGATTTCATCCGCGATGCCGCGTGCTGGCCCTTTGAACAGGTCATGCAGATCTGCGTCTCTGCGGTCAATGCCATCGATCTGGGTAGTCTGCAGGCGAGCACGTCCAGTCTCGGCAGCTTGCCCGGTGAGGTGCTGAACATCCTCGGGCTGCTCGGTGTTGGAACGGCGATCAGCATCATTACTGCGGCCATCGGCGTTCGCCTCGTGCTGCAACTCATTCCCTTCACGCGGCTTGGATCATGATCAACATCCTGTTGGGCGCGCCCGGTGGCGGCAAGAGCTATGAAGCGACGGTGTTCCATGTGCTCGCCGCGTTGGCGAAGGGGCGCAAGGTCATCACGAACCTTCCGCTGTTCGTCGAACAGTTCGGCGCGGTCGATCCGAGCTATCCCGCGTTGATCGAACTGCGCACGAAGACGCTCAAGCAGTCGCAGGACCTCGATGCGGTGGGCCGCGATGGTCGCGCGTTCGCCAACATCGAAGATTTCGCCGACACGTGGAAGCATCCGAAGCACGGCTTCGGCCCGCTGTACGTCATCGACGAGTGCCATAAGGTATTCCCCAGACTGGGGACGCCTGTCCAGGTGCAGGAGTGGTTTGCAGAGCATCGGCATACCAATGCGGATGTGCTGCTGATGACGCAGAGCACCGGCAAGATCGATCAGTCGATCAAAGACCTCGTACAGGTCTGCTACAAGGTCCGGAAGGCAACGGCCTTTGGCAAGTCAGAGAGCTACATCCGCAAGGTGCTCGATGGTGTCAACGGCGGCGAGATTGCCACCAGCGAACGCAAATACGAACCGAAGTTCTTCAAGCTCTACCGCTCGCACACGGCAGGCAATGCGGTCGCTGAGCTGACGGCAGATGACGTGTCGCCGCTGCTGGTGAAGTGGAAGCGAGGCACGCGCATTTTTTGGGTGTTCACGCTGGTGGTGTGTGTGTGGGCATTCTGGCCATCGGGCAAGAAGCCGACTAAGCCGGTCGTGGCGGACAGCCGCACGCAAGCCTTGGTGACCCCTGTGAAGGCTGAGCCGTTTTCGCCATGCGTTGATGGGGCGCACATGAACGAGAAAGAAGAGTGTGTTCTCGATGTGCCTGACAGCAAGCCTGTCCACATCGAAGCAAAGCCGAAGGAGAGTGCCGAGTCGGTGCCTGAGCCATTCACCGGCAAGCTGGTCCATCTGTCGGGCAGCATGAGAATGGGCAACCGCGACGTGTACACGTTCACGGTGAGCGCCAACGGTCAGCGCGTCTTTGACATCACCAGCGACCAGCTGCGGGAGGCGGGCTACAGGTGGCAACCGCTCGCGCATTGCATCGGTGTGCTGCGCTTTGAGAGCAAGGCCTATCCGATCACTTGCGATGCGCCAGTGCTCGCAGCAGGCACCAAGGAAATGCCGGTGGTGATCGCGGAAAAGAAGCCGAAGGAATCGGGCGTTGGAGGCGCTTCGGGCATGTAGTGCTACCTACCCTTGTCCGCTCGAAAAGACCATTTCGTTGCCGGTATGCGGTCCTTACTGCACCCGACAGTTGTAGCGGCGCAGCTCGTTGCGAATTGCGATGGTCCGCTTTTGATCTGGGTTCACTACGTCCACGGGTTGCCATTGGCCTTTGCTGTATCGAGATTCGATCTCGTAAAGCTCGTTGGCCAGCTGCGCGCAGTACTGAGCGCCGTTGACCTGTGGAGCTTGCTGCGACCTCCCCTCCCTACGCGCCTTGTTGGCCTCGGCCTGCTGCACCTGCTGATCCCAGGGCACGTCAGCGACGGTCTCGATTCGATCAATTAGCGCGTTGTGAGTGCTGCATGTCGCCGACGACCAGAACGTGGACCCGTTGTAGGCCTTGCACATATAGATGGTGGCGGCATAGGAGTGGCCGCAGAGGACAAGGGCGATGAGCAGCAGTGACTTCATGTTGTTGCCAGATGTATTACGCTCAAAACGATAGCACGGGAGTGAGGAAAAGGAATGTTGATTGGGTACGCGCGCGTCTCGACTGCTGAGCAAAACACGCTCATCCAGTACGAAGCGTTTCTTAAAGCAGGGGTGAGTTATGTGGTTGAGGAGAAACGGTCCGCGGTAAAGAAACGCCCAGTGCTGGAGTCCGTCTTGGAACGCATCGGGCCAGGGGATACGTTGGTCGTCTACAAGATGGATCGGCTCGCGCGGTCGCTTGTCCACCTCCTGAGCATCCTCGCGCATCTGCAGGCCCGCTCTGCGGGTTTTCGCTCGCTCACAGAGCCGATCGAGACAGTAACACCGGCTGGCCGCCTCTTCATGCAAATGCTCGGCTCCTTTGCGGAGTTTGAGCGGGCCCTCATTCGCGACAGATGTGTTGCGGGTCAGGTCGCAGCAAGAGCACGTGGTCAAGTGTGGGGAAGGCCTCGCGTACTTGGACCAGAAGATGAAGCAGGGGTCGTTGAAATGTATCGGTCCGGGTTTTACACAGTGCCCCAAATTGCAGAAATGTTGGGTGTGGGCCCGGGTGCCGTGCGCGGCCCTTTATGTAGGGCCGGGCTTCTTTCCAGTATCTATTTGCGATGAGCTTATTGCTTGGGCGCCTTCTTTAAAGGGCGCTTCATATAAAGCTTCGGCTCACCATAAACGTCATTGTTTAGATTGGCCGGGATTGCGTGCCAGATATCCCACAAGCTTCCAATCTTTGACGTCCATTTTCCGTCTGCCAGTTGACGTGATGCATGGGTTGGCTCATTGGATTTCGAAGCATAAATAACAACCTTCTCAAAATCCTTCTCCTGCTTGGCTCCGTCACATCGCTCATATCCGAGTGACTGAAAAGCGCGCTCGAAGCTATCCATCGTCAATTCGCGGGGAACCCCTGTTGGCCAGTATTTTCCATCTAGTGGCCACCACCATTGGGTGTCGTCGCCCGCAGCCCATGCAATACAGTTGTACTGCAATGTACAGTCGCTAGTCTGCTGGAAGGAAGCTGCAGCCTTCAGTCCGGGGAAATGTTGTTTTAGCCTTCGCCTTGCTTCCGGATTCATGTGTTTTTATTCAACCATTGAAGCCAAATTTTTCTTGCTGCAGCATAATTCCCCCATTTTTCTTGGGGGACTAAGTTTTTGTCCGTTATGCAGCTCAGTGCCCACATCCAATCGCCATTGTTGCGTTCCAACTCCTCTCTAATAAACGGAAGCGCGGCCTTTCCCATTCCGATTATTCGCTGATAACTCGGATGAAAATAAACGCCATGCGAGGACGAGAGAAGTTCGGTGTCGCGGAGCCACGCTTGCAAATGTTTGCGGAAGCGCTTACGGTCCGCACCAACACTTCCTGACGAAGATGGTTCAATGAATGAAATCCGCTTGTCGGAAGTTTTTTGAGAAATTCCTCTTATCTCAACTATCCGCGCAGTTGGTCGGTCGAATGCTTCTGAATTTACAGCTTCGAAATCCGACTGGTAGGAACCGCGAAAATCTTCCATTTTAGTTTACCGCCACGAGCGTAACGCCCGATTGAGCTATTAACTTTCGAATCGACTTTTCCTTCAAGACTGCGCGATCGACGGCTTTTTTTAGATCCAATAAGTCTTGACTATCCAATGCAAATGACACTCTTTTTTGATCCGATACGACGGAGTAATTTATCACCAACGTATGAAAGGTTACAGCTGCGTCAATTTTTATAGCCTCGTTTGGACTAAAAACAGGACGAATGTCAGACATAATCTCTGTTGAAGAAAATACATTGTCGTGACTTTGCATTACCCGCAACGCCTTGCTTTTCAATTGCAATGCATCTGCACCGAATATTTTCAAAAGGCGAGGTTGCAGCACCCGAATGAGCGCCTTATCCATTGGCTTCTCAAGACGTTGCAACGCATCAATACATGCTTTTGCCAACTCTTTTGGGCTTTCCGTTTCGCTCAAATGCTGAAGACACATGTGCGATAAAAATCGGAGCAGTTCCGCCGCATCCTTTTCTGAAATGGATTTAAACTGAGCACTTTTAGTAAAAATCTGCTCAAGCGTGGCCAAATTTTGTAATTGCTCAGCCAATGCCTCGGCAAGTTCTGTGACCGCGGTATCGGGGACCTTCGCGAGCTTGTCTAGCAGGGCTGCACCCTTAGAGGTCAGGTTTATGGCCAAGGGCATTAAAAGCTCCAAAAATGTGTAGGTAAGGCGGCGGCTGCAGCAAGGTCCATGCGGGGCTAGTTTTCACCCTAGCTAGGAGACCCTGTCGAATCACGTGAAACATAGTGATGACGATCAACAAGCGTTCCCGCGTTTGGTGCTAGTCATGAGGCATGTGGGGTGGAGGCTACAGATTTGTTCCCATAGCCTTCAGAGCAGGCGAACTATCCCACGTAACGTCAAAAAGTACAATTTCGCTATGTTGAATGTTCGTCAAATTCTAGTGAGCCCCCCCAGCCGCGCTGCGCTCATGGTCTGCCTCGCTGCCGCAGCGGGCGGTCTGGCTGCCTGTGGGCAGCGCGGGCCGCTC
>Ga0099826_10003491_pt1 | contig 10691 bp, 9 predicted proteins | sample Mtrugardesep15_FD_76830 | JGI IMG/M metagenome (GOLD analysis project Ga0099826, IMG submission 76830) | Root nodule microbial communities of legume samples collected from California, USA - M. trunc garden sep15 | ecosystem: Host-associated > Plants > Roots > Nodule | place: USA: California...
GAATATTTATTTATGTTCAAATAGATTAAAGTGTAGTGCATATTTAATTATTAAGGGAGGGGTTTGTAATTCAAGCATCTTATAAGGGAGGGGAGCATAAATTTTAACATAAAAAAAATATTGGGGAGTAAAGTGTATATTTCAACTTAAGAGGGGAGGGGAGTGTAATTCAAGCATCTTTGAGAGGAAGGGAGTGTAATTTACTCTTATTTCAATATATACATACACAAATATATCATTTTTAAATTATTTAGTAAATCCTTTTTTTCTCTGTTTTTTTTTTGGGGGGCAATGGCCCAACTGTTTTCTTTTGATCAGACTCCCATTTAAGATGCAAGTTTTAAGATGCAACATGAGCTTAAGTTGTTACTCATCCGAAAAATGTAGTCTTGCTTTCAATCCCAAGACAAATTTTTATCTTGAATGAAAAATGTAATATATTATTTATTATTATGTTCATATTTTTTTCTCTTCGGGTAAAATTCGTACCAAGTATCTATCTTGATGCCTTAATCCAACCGAGTATTATGTTGTTAGTATTATTTTCATCTTTGTTAAAGAGCTGAATTTAGGACCTTAATTTTTTTAATTTCATACTGCTAAACAATGACAAAACTAAAATCACGTTGGGAGGAAGAATTCTAGATAACGCAATCAAACTGAACACCAATCATCCCACTCAAGAGAGAAAGAAAAATAAAATAAAAATATGGTTTCATAATTCGAACTATTAGAATGGAGCACTAAAAATATTAGTTAAATTGAATTATAAAATAGCATCAGAGTCATGGAAGTATTAGGATAAACATCGCTCGCAAAAACACGAGCTTCTCAGTATCAATAAATAAACTCTCATCACCTGCTACTTCCAAAAATAAATTAAAAATCATTTATTTGTAATATACAAAAATAGGAAAATAATACCAAAAGAATAAAATAAATCAGAGTTTTATAAAATAAAAAACTTGAGCACTAAAAAGAATAAGCATGAGAATAAAATTGCTAAAGCTGAATTTAATTTATTTTAGAAAAAGCATCAGAGTCATGGAAGTACTATAAGATAAACATCGCTCGCAAATACACGAGCTTCTTGTCATCACAATAAACTCTCATCATTTGCTATTTCCTCAACATTAATAATAATAAAAAAAATCAAAGAGTTATATAAAATATAAAACTTAAAGTCTTTTAAAAAAAAACATAAAACATAATCACAATTTTTTTTTGTTGCTAAAATTGAATGTTAAAAAATTAAGAGAGAAATAGCATCAGAGTCGTGGAAGTATGAGAAAACATCGCCTGAAAATTAATGATAAAAAAATCATCCACTTGTAGTATAAAAAATAGAAAATAATAATGAACAAAAAAACACATGGTGATCAAAATTGAAATCAATAGAATAAAATTGTTATCATTTGATCGAGATGCAGAAATAGAAGGGGAACACAATTCACATATAGAGAGAGTGCGTGCGGCACAAAGTGACAAGTGAGTTGAGATGAGAGGCCTTCGTTTAGGTTTTTATAATGGACATAAGGCAAACCCTAAGCCTTGCTTTGCCACGGTATTTGGGCTTCCACTGTTTTGGGTCACCAAAATAAGGGTCCAATTTCTGAAAGAGTGTTTCTTACACTGACAATTAAAAAATTAAAATAAAAAATCAATACTTCTATTTGACGAAAATCGGATAATTAAAAAAAGAAAATATGAAAGAGGAAATTTTATTTTGGTCAAGTGTATTCTATCATCATTTATCATGTTATTTTATTTTTTTTATCATTTCAATGCTTACATTCACACCTACCACAATCCAAGACTTACATTCACATTTACATCAAGTAGTCTTCCAAGAGAGAAAATCATGTTTGATCACATATGTACTTGAGCGTACTATTTAGGTGCACATAAACAAAATATTTCATTTGTTTTAAATTATATACCACTTTAACAATTTTACATAGATTAAAAAATTAATTAATGTTGTATAGAAAAGAGCGATTATGAATTGTTTTACAAAAATATCTTTCATTAATGGTATGAAAAACATTAAATAAAACAATTGGAAAAAGATAAAGTAAATTGACATAATAGGAAAATGGCCACTAACGATTGATTGGTATTGTAAACTCACATATAATTTGAAACAAACAAATTTTGCTAAAATGACCTATAATTTAGAAGGTAGGAAGTATATTTGAAGAGAAATTAAATGTTTATTTTTTATATATTTTTAAAAAATAAACATTTAATTTCTCTCTCTTTTTTTAGGCAAATTACACTTTCTTTCTATATTTTATCAATTATGTATGCTAATAGTAATAGTGTTCAAAAGTGACCATTACATAAAAATTATATGTGATCATGCAAGTATTTTATGTCATGATTTTTTATTTGTAACAAAACATTTATCAAAAGAAAAATGTTAACAAGTGCTCTAAAGACATTGTTTAAGCATTTAAAAGTAACAACTTTTGTATTAAAAATTGTACGGTTTTGATTTTGACAAGTGTTTGACTTGTATTTTTAAAACATAATTTCCTTATGTGGGTTCCTTAAATAATGCCCTTAGGACACTTGTTAATAAAACCATTATCAAAATAGAACTCAAAATTCAATGAAAGTTGCTCAATAGCACCTCAATTTTGCTTCCGACCAACTTTTTCAACCATGATTTTGAGATGCCTATTGAGCAATCATCGAATCCAATTCAATGTAGACGACAGAAAATTTACTATCCACTAGATGAGCCAATATAATAAGTTACTTAGATAGATGAAATTTTACAACAGATTAATCTTTCTGCCACATGCAATTGATGTTATTAATTAATTTTCTTTTTAAATTTCCAACATCTTTAAATATTAGGGCGGAATCTCCAAAAAAAAAAAAAATATAGTATTAGGGTGGATGGTTTGCATAATTAACGAATTAAAGGTCTATAGCAGACTACACAAGCACACAGCTGAATACTAAACTCCGAACATGCAATCTTCTTCAAAGTTTACATCATGTCCTCATGTGCCCCTTACAAGTTTTGTGTTAGCAACAACAAATGCCAGGAAAAAAATAATATATCATAATTAAGCCACTTTTCTCTTCTTTTTTGTTGTCGAACCAAAGTCAAAATCAGAGTCGTCATCCTCAGAGCTTATACTTTCAGACTTGCGCTTCTTGGTTGGCTTCGATGTGGAGTTTGTCTGGTTTGATGTGGAGTTTGTTGGCCTCTTTTTAACGGAAGAATTGGGGGTAGCTGGGCTTTCTTTCTTAACTGTAACAGATTTGGTGCTTTTCTTCACAGCAGTTGCAGACTTTACGGGAGAAGCGACCTTCTGCTGCAGAGCCTTCTTTTGCTTCTTCTCAAATACTTTCTTTGCCACCTCTTTAGGAAGCAACCCTGATTCCATCAACCTGCAGTTGCAATCAGTAACGCAATCAAACAATCATCTATGCTCTATTAACTTAATGGAAGTACTTTTATTGCTTGAAAATAAGCTACAAAACATATCTTTCTTGGCAGTTTCGATCAGGGATAATACATGTTTCATTACATTCTTTTTGATAAGATAAGAAAAAGTGGGAAAGGAAATTTCAATCTGGAGCAGGTTGTCTTGTTTAAATAAGGGTTTTAAGCCATTAGAGTACAATATGAGCATTCGACAATACAATGCCAGTAACTGGGTTACGACACAGCTTTTTAATTTATCAAGGCACGGGCAATTTAAAATGATAAGAGGGGATGGAATAACAGGGGAAGAGAGATGAGAAAAGAGGTGGCTTGGGGTAGAGAGTCATCCAGAATACACAGAAAAATGTGGATATTTTTATGTTTGGATGTTACTGACTTAGTGTGTGTGTGGAACAAAAATTACCCCAAAATTAATTAACAAAGCTTAAGACTTTTTTCCTATACTTGTCTTACGTTTCAAATTGTCCCATGACTGTTTCTAAATCTAAATAGAACAATTAATTTGGTGCGGTGTGTCCAGTCCTTCATAGTTAACAAATCAAACATATGTAAGGTATTTGCAACTGCAAGGAATGTCTTATATATACACTGAATTGATAACTCAGACAAAAGAAAAAGAGACGATAAACCTAAAATAACTCTGATCTAAGACAAGAAAGCAACAAAATAACCGTTAATCCAATGCTCCGAACGTTGGTACAAGGATATAAACAATTTAACAAAATATCAGATACAAAGAGTGATGTCAGATCAAGAACTTTGATCATCAAAACTGCAAATCAAATATAGACGGTAAGGAGCAAGCGACCAAATGCATAAGGCCTGATAGTGGTGACATGCAGTTTACAACCGCTAGGAACTATAGGGCCAGTGTATGTTTATCTATGAGTTGGAATGCTGGTGAATATATATCCCCAAAAGAAAAGTAAAAAAAAAAAAACCTCAAATGTCTTCCGTAACAGTATGATTAAACCTCACATAGTTTTGTTTTCAGGTCCATCTCAACCATCATTTGAGAGAATTTAGATAAACACAAGGGAAAAAAAAATCACTTCTGTCTTTAAATTGGCTTCTGGTTTACCTAAATACAAGTCATTACTCATGCACCTTAAACTGTATATAATATATAACCCTGTGAGGAACATAATAGCATGTGTAACATTCACTTCAGCACACACGATTTGATATATTTCCAGGGGCCTAGGCCAAGCTTGGTGCTATAAAAGATAGAAAAATACTCTTTGTGTAAGGCTCACATTCTAACATAAAGGGTTTTGTTAAATCAAATGTAATGTTACGCATGAAACATTAAGAGCATTCTATCATTTGTACAAAGTGCATTTGAATGGAAAGGGTCTGACAGTTAGCCTTTATTGTAAATGAGCAGAACCAATTCTACACCGTACAGGGAATTAAGCTCGCTGATAAGATGAGACTCTAAGGCATTTGGAGGTTTAAAATCGTTCTACAGTCCAAACAAGTGTCGTGGAACAAAATTTTAAAATAGAAACATGTTAATTGTTTTCCATTCACAGTTGGCGTGCCATTCATCTCTACTCTCACCTCTTAGTTGAATTCACAACTAATCTATACATAGTGTTTCTTAGTCTCTTCTGAGTGATATAGCGTGTTTTTTATGCTCACTTAAAAATTCACATCCATGGTGATAGTGTTCTTGCAGGGGAGCCAAAGTCTAGTAATTAAACTTACTCCATCTCCTAAAATTGTTAAAGTCTTATTTGGATAAACATCTTAATTAAGCACTTATAGCATACGTGCTATGAGCACTTCCAAATTAAGTACTTATGTATAAGCTATTTCTATAGCAAAAGATAAACTTTTTCGTACAGGCTATAAGCTACATTCATAAACTACATGGAGAGCTTATGGAAATAAGCTAAAAACAGTTACCAAACAGTCTCAAAAGTCACAAGCGCTTATGCACTTAAATAAATCAATCAAAACCGACCGACCCTAAATATGATGAATTGGAATTTGCAAATGAGAAACAGAAACATAAGAATAATAGGCCGTTGAGAACTCACCAGATTTGTGCCATTTCACTAGTTGGAATTTGTTCATGTAAAGTCTCATAGAAAACCCTAGAAGGATCTCTCTGAAAAAACATGAAAAAGATTACTAGTAAACATAAAAGTAAAAATAAAGAGAAGAAAGTACATTGTTATACAAACCTCTTCAGGTGGATCACGTTTCTGTCCAGGTAAATCATAAACCTTCTTTACTTTCTTAACCTTCGTTTCTGTAACAACAACCTCTTCCTCTTTCTTTACCTTCTTCTTTTTCTTCACTTCTTCCTTCACAACCTAACACAACACAACACTACATAAAAAAAAAAAAACCGAACATACATTTCTAAAATAGAACAATAAAGGAAAAAAACTAGGTCTGACAATTTCGATTATGTACCTTGGTTTTGGAGATCTTTTTGGCAATAGGTTTGTCATCGTCGTCTTCGTCGGAATCATCATCATCGTCCTTGAGTTCCTTCTTAACTTTGGAGCGAGAAGCTGAAGTGGCACGAGGAATGGGTTCTGGTTCTTCTTTGAATAATTTCTTAAGTTTTGAACCCTTAGAAAGAGGTTTAGCGTTGGAGTTTTTGGCTTTTTTCAAACTAGAAATCTTGTCGCTATCGTCTTGTTTTTTCACGGGTTTCGAATCTTCAGAAGACATTTTTGTGAACGATCGATTTTAAGGTTCAATGTGTGGAAGGTGAAGAAGACGAACAAGTTTGAGTGATTCCCCTCTACCTTCTTCAGAATCGCTTATGTCTTTTTTTCCTCTCTTGTTTTCTGGATTCTGGGGTTTTGAATACCAAAACTCTGCGTTTTGGGTAATTCGTACGCAGATAATTGGGCTGGGCCTCAAATAAGGCCTACTCTTATATAGTTTCTTTTCCCACCCTCCACGTTTTTCAGACACCCTATTTTGGAGGGTTTTTGAACTTTTTTACATTTTTCGGAAATACGTAGTGTGTGTGAGAAGCCTGAAGGATGGAAAAATAAAATCTTAAAAAATTGTTCCTTATATAAAAGAAAAAACCAAACTACCATAGTACCATCCTCGTAAAAAAAAAAAGTCATTTTCTAAGTGTTATTTAAAAAATGTACAAAGAAAAATGTACATGTGTTATTGGCAAAATTTTGAATTTGTCAAATGGAGCTGAAGTCAATGTAAAAATTAATGTTTTTGACAAAAGATCTAAATCGATATTTAGGAGTCTGCTCAAAGGTGGAGAGATTCGACAAACAATACAAATTCGACAAAAAAAAAAGCTGTCAGAAACAAAAATCAAACTTATGTTGAGCCACAACGCATATCAACACCCTTTTTAACCAATTTCACCCTTAAAATTTGAAGTATTTTTTGGAGACATTTACAAAAATTATCCGCACATATAAATCTACATATTAATTTGGACAGAATAGTAGCATACTATAACTAACAAATAATTTTTATCAAAAAAAAAAAACTAACAAATAATTGGACAGAATAGTAGCATAATAAAAATACTACCACCATTACAAAGCTTAATACCAAAGCTACCTATGAATATATTCTTCCAAGTGTCCTTTGAACTTAGGCTGCGTTCCTCCTTTGGTATCAATCCAATTCCAAAACATTCAAAGAAAAGCTGGTAGTATATTGGAGATGGAATAACTGCACCTCATGCACCCACCTTAAACTTTAACACTTTATACTAAAGTGAACATGAATTAATCACAATGTCACACAAATTCTCTCTAAATGTCAATAAATTTGCGGTGTAGTACAATTCCACTTTCTTTCTCATGTATTATAAATTATAGGAAATTAACAAGCTAGTAGCATAGAGCATTGGAGAAGAAAAAAAATGTCGTGGCCTTTGAAGTCCCCTCCTTTGCAACTAGTATCCATAGTTGGGATAGTGATGTTTTTGCTAGTTGTTCCATCTTATATAAACTTCAAGCAAACAGTACACAAAGCCAACATCAGTTTTCACTTCTTCCTCTTGATTTTGCCACTCTTGTTGATTTTTATTGCATACTTCATCTCCAAATGCGGGCCACGGCTTGTGATTCCGGTGGATTTCTTTGGTCGACGATTGATACAATCACGCGCACGAATAGAAGGAGGAGGGTCATCGCCTTGGGGTGTTGCGGCGTTGGTGGTGTTGCTTTTGGTTTTGGCTTCCAAAATCTCCAGCTTCAGGTCTATGTGGTCGCCACTCATTTGGAGACCCCATTAGTTGATGTGTCGTATCATTTTCATTTGTAAGTCATAACATCTATGAAATAGAAATTTGTCTCCTATCTCAAGCATCTGGGCTCGGCCAATTATGTGCAATTTCACGTAAAATAATCAAATAACTGTTGGTTATGTTATCATCATGGTTTCTAGTTGTAATTACGACTGCTAATACTCTGCGCGAATTTTGATATTACGACAAAATATGAATAAATTGCCAATGCAATTGCATTTTTCAAAGACCTTCAAAAAATTAACATTATTGTCGTAATTACGGTTACGGACCGCAATTTAGGACTGTGATTATAATCTAACTTGATTTTATTTATTTTTTATAAAAATAATAACTTTTATGACTTTGAACCATGCACCTTAAGAGTATAAGATCTAACTCTTAGTTTTCTGGAATGAACTTAAAGTTGAAAGGAAGATTAAAACCTTTACTAAATTAGTTGTTGTTATTATGTTCAATTTTCGTGTTGCATCTCATCGGTGGAAGGAAATTATGTTGATTGTCTTCTTTATGCTAAATAAATTTTTCCAAGTGTAAGAACAAAAAATCCAAGTGATAATTTGTTTGCAATACTGAACTTCAACTTTGTGGTATTCGATATGAGACTTGACATCTTCAGCTAGCGATATAAAAGAACAAAATTTATCTTACAAGATTTTGAAGAAAATACAACCAAACTTTTCAAACTTGGGGCTGCCTAACCTATGTATAGATTTTGAACTTTAAGAGAGTTAAATTCATTAGTGAAACATATGAATGTCTGTTTATGGTCCTTTTTAATCTCCATATGATTAGATCGTTCGTTTCTCAACAATCGTGCAATATAATCATCCAATTTTTTACCGTGTGGTTAGGTTCATTTTCAAAGTACATCACGTATTTTCGAGTTCTCTTTCCTTTTTTCTTTTCTGTTCGTCGACACACATCCGAGCCACTTCTTCTCTTTCTTTCCTACAATAAATTTACCCTGTGAAAGTTTGAATGATCTTAATACTATATTTGCGTGGTCCTAAATCTATTTTTAAGGTTGTATTTTGAAACCTGTCTTACAATACGGTGATATTAAGTTATTTTATTTGCGTAATAATCGACAATGTACTTGAAAATAATTTGGAATTTTCTCCATTTTTACAATTAGAGTCAGTCAATAAATGAGTGACGTCACCTCAGTACGAAATTAGGATGGGACAAGAAAGTTTGTAGTAATTGGGACGGTGGCGGAATAGAGGTTAGTTGAGCAACCCACCCGTCACGCAACTAATAAACATTCACTTCTAACTCCTACATGACGTGTCACGCCAACAAACATTATAATTGAAACCAACTCAGAAGAGAAGAACACTACTCCGTTCACAAACAAGAAAGAAAACAATGAAGGCTGCGAAGAGCCCCATCCACGCCGTGACCAAATGGCTTCGCCGGCAACCACCGAAGATGAAGGTGTTTCTGGCGATTCTTTCGGGTATTGCAGCTTTGGTTTTTCTTAGAATGATCGTTCACGACCACGACAAACTCTTCGTAGCTGCTGAGTTTGTGCATGCATTAGGAGTTGCCCTCCTCATTTACAAGCTTGCTCAAGAAAAAACGTGTGCCGGTAAGTACGTTTCAACAACATTCCTTTTTGAAATTTACCATCAAAATATTCAGATTATGATTCTGTTAAGTTGTGTTTGTTGTGAACATATTATAAGATTGACATTCTATTTTTGTTTGTCCAAAACCATGCAATCACTTGACTTGTTGTCGGAATCGGTATCATGGTTTTTACGGTTTTGTTTCTACAATTGCAGATTTTATATTTTCTTAATTTATTAATTAATTATTACAAGTGTTGTCAACCCATTTGAATTGGTCTAGTGGCGTTCACTTAGATCATGGAGTGTGTTTCTCTCAATGTCTCAAGTTTGATTTTCCCTGGTCTCAATTCTGACCAGGGAGGGATTGGACCCGTTGGATTAGTTTGTTCTTGAGTCGGATACGGGGTTTTAAAAAATAATTAATTATTATGAGTTTGGAAATTAAATAGTCCCACATAGGTAAGAGGTAAGATTAAGATAAACAATTTTTTTCTTTTTTGACAAAATTAAGATAAACAACTGGTTTGAACTTTTGGACTAAGAGCGTCCACACTTAAAACAAACTAGCCCACTATGTTCCCACACTATAATTGGTTATGTGCAATAATCCGACAATTAGAGGCATGGAAGTACTTTTTACTTTGCTAATTGCTATAAATTTTCCCACTTTAGATGAAAGTAGAGAACAACTAGTTTGATATGATGTCTATTGTGTTATACGATATATCATTGTGATTTTAAGTAATAATCTGGCTTTTGTTTTCCAGCACAGAAGGAAAAGTAATGAGAAGAAGATAATCTTCTATATGTTTATCTAAAATGATATATAACATGCTTTTTCTCTGTGTGTGAATAAATCTTCGCAGGACTCTCGCTTAAATCACAGGAGCTCACAGCTATATTTCTAGCAGTTAGACTATACTGCAGTTTTGTCATGGAATACGATATACACACCTTACTCGATACTGCAACATTGGGGACGACCCTCTGGGTTATTTATATGATACGCTTCAAACTGAAATCCAGTTATATGGATGCTAAGGACAACCTTGCAATATACTATGTGGTAAATCCTATGTCTTCTATGTAAAGTATGCAGTCTCTCTTATCTTAGCTATAATCTGCTTACTCAGCTGTCCTGCTAAGCATCTCACAATTCTCTCGTCGACTTTATCCAATAATTTATTGGAAAATAAACTTTCATTAAGAAACTTATATTTGTTAATGTTTGGTTTGCAGTTGTGTCAAATGAGGTTTCCAGTTAAAGTGCATTTTGTAGTACTTATTAGTCACTCCTCCTGTATTCTTCCACATAAAAGGAATATTATTTCAATGTTTATTGACGAATTGCGTTTTTATATCTCAATATGAAAGTACTTTTGTTGGAAGC
>Ga0099826_10003492_pt1 | contig 10691 bp, 7 predicted proteins | sample Mtrugardesep15_FD_76830 | JGI IMG/M metagenome (GOLD analysis project Ga0099826, IMG submission 76830) | Root nodule microbial communities of legume samples collected from California, USA - M. trunc garden sep15 | ecosystem: Host-associated > Plants > Roots > Nodule | place: USA: California...
ATAATGACATGTTAGACAATTTGCTCAACATCTCTCAAGAGAATGGCCAAAAGATGGACAACACAAAGATTAAACATTTGTTTCTTGTAATTTTCTATCCATCCCTTTTTATTATTTTTAACTATTCTTTACTATGCTTATATGTTTTTTTTATTGCTTTTATTAATTTAACTATTTTTTTAAATGGTTTAAGTATTTAAACTAATTTGTTTCAACCAATGACCATCTTATAATGTCATATAAGATAGTGAAAGCTTAAGATAGCGAAATCATAAGCTAGTGAAAGCTATCCTTTGACTTGGGACTAATTGACAGCTCCCAAAACTTATTTTTTTCTTGAAGAATAAAAATGTATTAATATACATGGCAACTTATTATGAGATATTTTAATTTGTTTTCAAGATTAGAGATGCCAATTAGTCATGCATAAAACTTACCTGGATGGAACATGGCACATGGGAAAGTTCCCATGGGATAACTCAGGGACATGGTCACAAAATTTCTTTTTGTTTATGATGATTAATGTTTTCAGAAAATTCACAACAATTTCATAATATTACACTAGGTTTTTAGTTTAACTTTTAAGAATTATGTAAGTTTTTAGTCTCTAAAATATTATCAAATTTCGTTTTTTGTCACAATAAAAAAATATGGCACGTTTTTTGTTGCCCTAAAACTTTCCATTTTCTATTTTGACAACATACTCATTTTCTTTATTAATAAACATTTGTATTACATTTTGTGACTTTGTTAATAGGATTTATTTGTTGCGGGGACTGATACAACTTCCTACACAATAGAAAGGGCAATGGCTGAACTAATCCACAACCCTAATGCAATGTCAAAAGTCAAAGAAGAGCTTCAACAAATAATTGGTATAGGAAATCCAATTGAGGATTCAGATATTACTAGACTCCCATATTTACAAGCAGTAGTAAAAGAAACGTTACGTCTACATCCATCAGCTCCACTTTTGCTACCAAGAAAAGCCAAAATAGATGTAAAAATTAAAGGATACATAATCCCACAAGGTGCACAAATCTTAGTTAATGAATGGGCTATGGGAAGGGACCCTAATATTTGGGATAATCCAACTTTGTTTTCACCAGAAAGGTTTTTGGGGTCGGAAATTAACTTCAAGGGCCAACATTATCAATTCACACCATTTGGTAGTGGTAGAAGAATATGTCCTGGAATGCCACTTGCCATTAGAATGTTGCATACAATGTTAGGATCATTGATTAATTCCTTTGATTGGAAACTGGAAAATGGAGATAGAGATATTGATCAACCCTTGCGAGCAATTCCAATTAGAGTAAATATGGTGTAACATACAACACATTCATACATTGGGATATTTATATTTGTATAAGGCACATTCATTGTGACCAAAAAAAAGTTTGTGTGTCATGTTTGTGAATTTCAGTTAGTTTTAAGTTTTTTTGACCAAGTTACTTTAAGTTGTACTCGAGATATTTCCCATATTTATTTATAGATAAATAGTTATGTGTGTTGTGAGATGCATGATATTTTTCTAATAATTTCGATAGTATTTGATTTTATTTTTTTTGTGAACTTAGAGTGAGGAGGACATCAAGGAGAAGCTTAGATATCCTGATTAGGTCGGCACCTCCAAGAAACCTCCGTCCTCTACTACTCACTCATATAAATATTAGTAGAAAAAAACCAAACAAAAACCCTCTAAAAACAACGAAGAAAGAAAAGATGAAAATCAAACAAAACTATGGAAAACGATAATTTGGCATGACATATTTGTCCCTAAAGAAATCTTCCATAAGAAAATTAGGCAAATCATCCACAAAAAAAGTGAAACAATATGTCATCTATTTCGGCAGATACCCAATTCAGGATTCTTAAACGCAAGAAGGGCGCTAGAAGAATCTCCCTCGATCCAAAGCGACCCCCCGTGATTATGCGCAGCAAATTCTCTATGCCACGAATGTTCAAAAATAATCATTGGGAATTTGGAGTTGGAGGACCCTGAGACCGAGTTTTAATAGTTGCTCGGGTTGCCTTCTTCTTTTGCGTCTTGGATACACGAGGAGTGAAAGACTCTTATGTGTTATTGCTTGAGTCTGTTAAAGCTTTTTGAATGATATTTAAGTCTTTATTAACAATCAGACAACGATGCTTATTAAAAGTAAAAACAGGATGTTGACTATCATGTGCATCACTGTCAGCCTCTTGCGACGTTACCTCTTGCTAGTCGCATGTAACCATCTCCAAAACTGGCATTTCCTTCAAAATTTCATATGTAAGCCTTGCTATTTCATCGGTCACATTATTCAAAGCAAAGTGGAAGGAGTTGTCGGACATAGATGTGTTGGATAGTATTCGATATTTTATTTACTTTTGTTAAATTATAATATTGCAATCTAATGAATGTGACTTAGTTGATTAAACAAAGATAAGATTGTGGAGGAGGACTACACTTCAATCCCTTATAACACATTCTTCGAAGCCATGCCAAATATCTTAATTACAATGACTATCCACCCAAAAAAAAAATGATTTGGCTTCTATGCCCAGGAAATGAACATATATATTCATTTATAAAAGTTGTCCTTATTTTGAAGAAGAAAATAAATTAATAATATATGAAATCAAGTTAGATTTTCAAAAAAGTTAGATTTGGTAGTTGATTTATGTAAGAAATAATGAAAACTAAAGGCCTTTTTATGTTTTAAAAAAGAACGAAAAAAAAAAAGTAATTTATAAAATACTTTCCAAACAAAAGAAACTCCAGGAATAATAAGTTGTGAATAGTTTAGAATGAAACAATCGTTAAAAGACGCATGTCAGATAACATATATATGTTTATAAGTGGGGGCAATCCTAAGACCAAGCACGATTTCTAAACCAACTTTCTCAAGAGATTCTTTTGTTTGGAAAGTGATAAAACACAATTCCATCGAAAATTGCTTTTCACTTCCAAGAACGATCAATTCATCAATTTTGGAACTGGCTTTTGTTTCTTGCAATGGCTGTGACTTTGGAAGTTTGGGAGTTTGGAAATCAAGATAGTTTGGCTTTTGTTTCTTTCATTGGAATCAAGTTATGCTTCCTTCGATCTCAAGGTATCCACCACAAACGTGAACATGTGTGACGAAGAACTTAGAGAACAATGTAAGAATATTGTAAAAGAAAAAAAATCAGAGATGCTCCCCGACGAACGTAGTAGCAAATCAGAAAGCTTCTCACCTTTCTTGCAATTGTGATCTTGCAAAAATCGATCGACTTTGTTGTCGTGTTGACACTTGATCATTGAAGAGGAGGCTTGAACACTGGATCGATTCTTTGATTTCTTGATGGGTTCGAAAATCACAAATTGAGTTTCTTCATCCTTCGTTTCTTCTTCTGAGGCAGTGATTGCAAAAACACCATCACTGTTGCAAGTATCACCAAAGAAACTGGAGTAATCCATAAAAAAACTGGAGCAATTGAATATGTAGAAACCGAAATAATTGGACTTTCGAAGCTGGCAAAAAGAAATTGAACTCATAGAATGCAACTTCTTCGCCGATTTCAAAATTGGAAGCGGAAGCACAATCTTCATCTACATCCCTCGGGTATCACTCTAATACTGTAAAAAATTGTAGAATCATAGGGGTGAAGATCGTAGATGTGAGCAAGATAGCAAGCATAGTTTTTTGAAGAAAATATAGCAAGCATAGTTGTATTCATGAGAAGAATACTCATAGTAGAATGAATTAGATTGAATAAAAGATGATTGAATGGTACAATGAAATATCTTTTTTATAGAGTAACTTGGAGTAACTAACTCCCTAATTAACTAACCAACCTACTAACTCTAGTTTAACTACCTTAACTAACTCCGTATAACTTCCAACTATTTTAACAAAAAAAAGAACTATTAATTTTTTTTTAATAATATTAAAAACGTGTTTGATGAGTTTGTTTTAAGAAAGTATATGATGAAGAGTGGATGACAACAATGGAAAGAGTACGTTGAGTGGAGTTTACACTAACACTAATGGAGAATTTGCTGTGGTGACAACTATGAATGGTGGAAACATCATTGGTAGATAGTTTCCATGGTAAGTTGGTAACAATGGTGGAAGATGCCCATATGTGTGTGATTTGTGAGTATACACTCGATTTGATACTTAAATATGCGAGGTGTTTTTACTATATCACCTTATCAAAATTACAAAAACATATTCAAACATGTCTTGTGTTCTTAATTTGATGAACTAAATTTGAAAGACACATTGTAGAATGATTTTAGGAACATTTGTTAGAACAAAAACTGTCAAGTTCCCCCTCCTCGTGATGCCTTTGACAAGAGTTAGTGTAGAGACATGTTAAAGTTCATCAAAACTTTGTGGTAAGTTTTATAAAGTTTTATTATAGCCCTCCTTTTGTTTTTACAAATATTATAGCCCTTCTTGTATTGCAACTTTGATATAAATGAAATGAGTTAAATTTATTTTGCTCAAAAAATTACTTTAAGCAAGACATTTGTCCTCTCTTCTAAGCTTTTCTAAAAACATATATAGTTTTAAAAAAATGTAGAAATGGAGGAAGTTTCTCCCGTAAGGTTTGTTTACTTTCTGAATATATTTTTAGAGTTTTCATTTTCTAATAATAAAATACATAATCATGTTAAATTGTTAATAAAAAATAAAATAGAAGACTCGTGTATTGAATAATTATACAGAGATGATGGAAGAAAAACTATAAAGAATGTATTTTCATAAATAATGAAAATAATGTTTTGATATTTTCAAATTTATTTAAATGAAAAGTGAATCGAATCAAGTTACACGAAGAATCAAATGATCCAGATTATATTGATCCCTTTTATCTCTAGAAATGATGACTCAAATCAAAATATATTAATGATTCGATTCAATCTTCATATGAGAATCATTATTCGAATGAGAGTTGATGGGTATCAAATCAAATCAATCTCTCATAATTCATTTTTTGCACTATTGACTCAATTCAAGGTGTTAATGATTAGAATCAACTATACTTGTCTCTACTCATTCTCTCACTATTAATCAGATTTACAAACTCTCTCTCTCATCAATATTTATACAATATATAAATTGATATCATTGTAAAAAAAAAACAGAGAGAGATTACATAAATCATATCATTTTTTCAAGGAACATCAATCATATCATTGTATAGAAACAAGTAATATGACTATTTTGGTCTAGAAAACTAATGAATTTTCAATTCCTCCTGAGTGCAAAGAACCATTAGCATGTCTAATTACATTTTCTTGAAGTTACCTCATTTGGTTAAGGTTCATATTTCTAGCAATCATGTGTAGCTTTGTGCTCAAGCAAAAGAATAACATAAATAATAGACATATAGAATGAAACCAAATTAACACTAATCTTCAAGAAGAGCAGCATACAACATTTCATTCCAAGTATCAGGAACACCAGCAAGACACCAGTGACTACAGTCCACATAACTTTCGCCGCGGCCGGTGTAGATAGACGGGTGACCATCCCTCCTTAACTGTGTTAGCAAAGTGATGTCAAGCAATTGTACTGGCTTCTCCATTTTACTTATAATGGTCTTTACAGTGTCTACACCAGGGTAAAGTGGCATTGGTCCTTGATCTGGTTTAGTTTGTCTCAAGCACCCTTTTCCGCTAGAATTTTCATGTCATTCAGGAAAAGAAGAAAAGGAAAAAAAGAGTGAGTCTTTGAGTATACTTTCATAATCAATATTACCATTTCATCATAATAAAATTCAGTGTCTTAAATGTCTTTCTATATGATTTCTCTTCACATAATACTTATAATCAACATTTTATCAAAAGGTCACACAACTAGAATCTGAGCCGTCGAACACGTTGCAATCTATGTAACATTGGGACTTGAAATTAAAGGCGTGTCCGGTCCGGTGTTTATTACGTGTCAAAGAGAGTCGGACACCGACACAAAATTATCACATATAGTTTACATTCATTTTTTTTTTCTTTCAAATTTCAAACAATTATCAGTGTTGATGTGTCAGTGTCGTATCTAGTGCATGCATCTATGACAGTGCTTCATAGACCACAATTGAGACTTCATTTGGCTGAAATTTTCTGCTATACCAATGATTGTAATGTGACCACATCCATGACTGCATAAAACCTTATAATTCATGCAGAATTGAGTTTGTTAAATTGCACACATAAACATTTAGTTAGCACATACTTTGTAAATTTAGACCCATGTGCATGCTTTTAAGTAACCACCATCATGAACAATTAAGATAATAACCAAAATCCAAACATTCATTGAGTAGAAGAAACAGTTGAACTTACTCAACATGAGAAGCAGCTATTCCCTGAAACAAGACTCTAGTCTTTGAGGGTTCAATATTAGAATCAACCCATTTGGCCCAAGTGCTTAATCCTATCTTAAAAGCTTCCAAATGATCCATCTCCTTAATTAATTCATTCCCAACTTGAAAATAATCCCATCTGTGAAACATTGAAATAAAAAAATACCATTAGCCCCACATGCTCAAATTCCTCACATAAAATATACCAAAATTTGAGTTCAAAAAAATCAATACGTTTGAGATTTTCCAGTATGAGTCCACCAATGATAGGTATTGAAAATCAAAACATCAAAACCTTTCCATTGATTCCCTGAGCTAATTGTGTCCAACCTCAAAATCCTTCCCTTTTCTTTATCATGAACCAAATCTACTAAGAACCCATTTTTCAACCACATGATTGCAGCTTCATATTCCTATAAAACCCCCCAAAAAAACCAAATTAGACAAAATTATGAAACTAATCAAACAACTAGATAAAAACCAGTATTTTCTTGTAATGCAAGTATAAATTAAAGAATAGTACCGGAATTGAGAACACAGTAAGTTGTTCTGTTTGTTTTGTTAAGGTGTAATTTGAGTTTGGGATTGCAATGTGAAGCAAACAAGTGAGTGATTGCCACATGTTATTGCTTATGGAGTCTCCTACAAACATTATCTTCTTTCCTTTGTATCTTTCCAAAAACTTCCCACCATCAAACCTGTTAACAAAAACCGTTAGAGAAGCTAGAAATGTAAGTTCCCATTTTACTAATTAAACATAAACATTGAATTACCAACCTGTCTAACTAGACCGATTCTCTAAAAAAAAAAGTCTAACTAGACCCAGATCACTTAAACAAAGTCTCGAGTTTGATTCATTATATAAGCAAATCAATGTTATACATTTTTGCTAAGTAAACATAAACATTGAATTACCAATATTACATTCATCTGAGTCTAACTAGACTCGGATCCCTTAAACAAGGTCTCGAGTTCGAGCTTTCGAATGGGAAAAAATGTGGCTAACTTTGGTTTCTATTAGGAAAGAGCAAAAAGTTTTACTTTTGTAACACTGTATTAACAACATTACATTATTCTGAGTGTAATTGGACTTAGATCCTTGTCGTAGTTGAAAATGAAGATCTCACTAAACATGTTCAGCTATGTTCTTGAAAAACTTAATCGATCATCAACAAATCGGTAGAAACTTCACGCCAATATCATACTACAACAACAACAACTAAGTTTTATCTCACTAAACAGGCTCGGCTACATGAATCAAACGTCATAAGTCATAACACTCAATCATATATCATATATCTATCCAACTCATTAACTTTTTTTCATTTTTCTTATCATTTTCTCTTATAGTTTCACACAAAAATCATACCAACAACAACAACAAAAAACATAAAAATTGAAAATAAAAACAAAAACTTTGATGATTACCCATTTGAAGATACATTCCAAAAAACAAAACTTTAACTCAAATATAACTACCTTGGAAGATTACAACTAGAGGGCTTCCATCTATACTTGATATAATCTTTATCAGCTCTACCATTTCCAAGACAATCAAAACCTTGACCAATGAAAGGACAGTCCCTTGAAGCATCATAGAGAGGGTAAGAGAAGGTAGTAGAATCATCATCATCATCAATGACCCAGTTGCCTTGAGAGTAGTCACATGGTTGTTGTAGAGAAGGTGGTAGTGTCCATAGAAGAAATGCTGAAACTAGTAGCAGAGGACATAGTTGGTGGAATGTGAGTGACATTTTGAATTGTGACAAACTTCAGAAACGTTTAGTTTTTGTCCTATATTTAATACTGTGCTTTATTTTATTTTATTTTTTGAAAAGTTTAGTCAAAAAAGTATATACAATTTTTGAGATAGATTCTTGCTTTTTTGACGAGACTTTATTCAAAATTTTATTCTGGAAAGTGTTGTTATAAGTAAAAAAGAATTCAGTTTTATATTGATTAAGAAATTTAGTTAAGTCTAACTAATTTTTTTAGATTTTATGTAAAACATAAGTTGAATTTACTAAAAGTGTTTTGTTTGATATTTGGTGGAAAAGCTTATAAAAATAATAACATTAAATCATTAAAAAGTAATTATATGTGTTTTAAAGTTCTTTCAAAAAAAAAAAATGTGTAGTTGAATCCATTAAATCCACCGGGCACCAACCATCCAACTAAGTTTACGGTAAATCTTTCTATTCATTCACTAGACAATAAAATTATTAATGCACTGAATTCAATTCATCAAAAAAGAAAAAATTAATATGATGGACTTTTTGTTCATGGGAGACAAATTCTTGATGGGATTCTCATTGCTAATGAAGTGGTAGATGAGGCTAGAAAGCTTAAAAAAGAATTATTACTCTTTAACATGTCGTATTTTGTGGTTATGGCCCGAATTAATTTTCGTGTTTTGAGGCGCAAGTGGATGTTGGAGTGTATTGGATCAACCACGGCTTCGGTGTTGGTCAATGGAAGTCCGATTGATGAATTTCCATTGGAGAGAAGGTTGAGGCAAGGCAATCCTCTTTCACCCTTTTTATTTTTTATCGCAATTGAAGGGTTGAACGTTATTATGTGTTCGATGGTGACGAGATATAAAGTTGGTCGAGATAATTCTATGCAAATTTGTCATCTTTAATTTGCAAGTGATGCCTTAATATTGGGTGAGAAAAACTAGGCTAACGTTTGTGTAATGAGTGCAACTCTTATTCTTTTTGAAGAAGCTTCTAGGTCGAAGGTTAACTTTCATAAAAGTATGTTGGTTGATGTGCATGTGGCAGATTCATGGTTGGCAGAGGTTGCGTCAGTTATGAATTGTAAAACATGAATTGTTCCTTTTGTGTATCTTTGTATACCTATTGGTGGGAATGCGTGGAGGTTAAGTTTTTGGAACCTGTTGTTATATCGTATTAAGTTTCGTGTGTCAGGTTGGAAGAGTAGAAATTTCTTATTTGGCGGCCTATTTGTTTGAGTAAGGAGGTTAAAGGTTTGGGAGTTAGAAGATTGAGGGAGTTTAACATTGCTTTATTAGGAAAATAGTGTTGGAGGTTGTTTGTTGATCAAAGGAGTGTGTGGTATAAAGTATTGGTGGCTAGGTATGGTGAGGTAGATGGCGACTGAATGATGGAGGGAGGAAGGGGTCAGTGTGGTGGGAATTCGTCAAGGGGCTGGGGTGGGAGTTGGAAGTTGGTTCGATGATAACATGAGGAAATTGGTTGGGGGTGGGGATAATGCTTTCTTTTGGTTGGATCTTTGGTTGGGTGGAGGCCCTTTTAGTGTTTGTCATAAGCGCCCTTTTGAATGGATGCTCTTTTGTTGTCAGTAGCTGATTTGTTTGCCTTAGGTTGGGGTGAGGGTGGAGAGTCTTGGAAGGGGCGACGAAGGTTGTTTGCATGGGAGAAGAAAATGGTTGGTGAGTGTTGTAGTTTGTTGTCTAACGTTTTTAGGGTGATGAAACTGAGAGTGACAGTGACAATTAGAGCATAAGTCTACTTAGTTTGTGGTGTTACAAGTTTTTAACAAATGTGGATTTGGGTATTTCATCATCAACGTCAAATTTAATATGACATAAGGAGGTCCTCTTGAAGGTTTTCTTATTCGTGTGACGTCTTCAGAATCAGATTCCTACAAAGGAAACTTATTTAAGCGTGACATTCTTTAACATCAATCTCAACTTTATGTGTCAGTGGGTTTGGTTTGAAGGAATCAACAAAGTATATGCTTTTATCTTACCTTGATTTTGGTTCTATAATTGGTATCTTCTTCGACAATGACTTGGTATATCGACAGTTGATCCTCTCTGCTTAACTGATCATTTCTTGCAATATAGTCATATAGGTGGAAACTCTACAAGTCTTCGTTCTGTGTTTGTGTGATCTAGAAAGAGCATAATAATAGAATATTAATAATATGGAAGCATCTATTTACGAATTGTTGGATAAAGTTAAACTTCTCTACTTTTTGCGGCAGAAGACAAAACATGTTAATTCTATTTTTTATGTGGCTTAACCCACTAGTATAATTGGGCATTAATTTTAATTTTTTTGGTTTCTCTAGCAATGTTTTCATTGTAATTGACTTTGAACCCTTTTTGTATTCTGTTCTAGTACACCTTCTGCTAGACAAACTTTGACTTTCAGTAATATACATATTCCATTTTATCTTGTTCATAAAAAGAAAGTGAAATATTTTTTCTAAAAAAAAAAGAAAAGAAATATATGATAAAATGAGTTATATCTTATTCCATTCCGTTTAGGGGTTGTTTGGTGCGTATGATAAGAAGACAGGATATGATAACACTATCATATCCTATTTAAATCCCTTGTTTGGTGCACCAATAGGAAAGGATA
>Ga0099826_10003493_pt1 | contig 10690 bp, 12 predicted proteins | sample Mtrugardesep15_FD_76830 | JGI IMG/M metagenome (GOLD analysis project Ga0099826, IMG submission 76830) | Root nodule microbial communities of legume samples collected from California, USA - M. trunc garden sep15 | ecosystem: Host-associated > Plants > Roots > Nodule | place: USA: California...
AAAAAAAATACTCCTTTTTGATTATTTTTATAAACAAAAAAAAAAAAAAAAATTTAAATTAATTAAAAAACTAATACATCTGCTCTATAATATAAACCATATAAATTTGTTTAATGAATCTAAAAAATAATCTTTTGCTTATAACAATGGCATATCCAATAGCAAGGAAATGGATCATGTTAATTTATGCTATAAAGACACGAGATAAGGAGCTATGGGGATTTAAGTAGAAATTTTATATTGAAGAGATAAATTTTTAAGACATCGAATGTTAGTTTTTAAGATTATATTCTTATATGTAATTTTCTAATTTGTAATCATAAGATATAAGGTTAACATTTCCCTTTAAAATAACATTGATTAATAAACAAATTTTAGAAACTATTATTCAACTCACTCATTTGTTTTCATTAATGTAAATGTAAAAAAGATAAGATTGGTTAACTAAAAATGTAAAATGATTTATAAGGTAATAAATACCGATTTAAAAAACGAAATGTGAATAAAAACAGTTTTTTTAATGAACTATTACCAAGTAAAAATCAACGGGCAAATTATATAAGAATAGAGAGTGAAAGGAGTTTTGCTCAAAAAAAAAAAAAAGAGTTAAATGAGTGAGTCATTTAATTTGGAAAGTAATTTGGTGTACGTGGATGTTGAGAAATATGATCATATTTTAAGGGTATGGTTGAAGATAGTCTTGCGTTAATACTTAGTATGATGGATAAAAACAGTGTTATTATGTTTTTTTTTGTGGTGGCTGAGGTTCGAACTTCGAAACTTGCATATATTATGAATTGTCTCTATCAACTGAGCTAAGTTTACGAGGACAAAAATGTCATTAGGTTTGTTTGTTGGAAGATCGGGTTGGAATTCCTTGATTAATTACTCGGATTAATGTAATTGTCTTGTTGATTGTTTATGTTTGATTTATGATTGATTGAGAGGTTATATCTTGTTAACATTGCTTTTAGGGTAAGCCCCAAAAATTGTTAAATTGTGAAGAACATATTGATTGAAAAATGTTAGATCTTGCCAATCCTTGATTAGGACATATGACTTTATTCAAAAAAGAAAAAAAGATTAGGACATATAAATTGCTACAACCCGCTACCCCTAAACTTTTTTAGCTAAGCTTTAATAAATAATCAATTCAACTTATAAGAGTTGTTTCAAAATATAATTTGGGATAGTTCATTAAAAAAATTCAATGCATCTAACCAGATAGTTGAAGTATATCTTGAACTTCATCATTGATTTGTGGGTTTCACATAAATTGGGTCAGATCTTCTTGCTTTTTTAGAGTACTCTTGAGGTTTTGTTGTGTGAAAACATTGTTGAATTTTTAAGCCCTCGTGCTACATTCATACATAGGACCACACTCACTTTCACTTTGGTCAATTAACTTTATAAACTCTTTATTGATCATTCTTCATAATGGAGGGAGAAAGAATGAATCTAAGGAGGATCAATCTCAACCTATACTGCATTGGTGGAGCACGTTCTCGTCCTTCTTCTCCCTTTCTCTCTTGAAAATCTCCGAAAATCTTCAACAAATTTATATGCTTTTTAGCCTTTCTATAAGGTCCACTTAATTGATTGAAGAGTGCCTTTAATAACTTAGACATATCCCACATTGCTGAAACTACCTAGCTATAGGGCAATCTCAACGTACAAGTGCCCATTTCTTTCTTTGGTAGTTGCGTATAAAGTGATAGTTCAAACTAGATTGATAAAATTCTGATTCTATACAATCTTTTATCTCAAAATATTTACATTAAGCTTGTCTCCCGAGAGGTCATTTGGTTGAAAATTATCTCTTTAACTTCGAGAAGCTCAGTTCGAGACCCGCCACCTTAAAAAAGATTACTTACATTATTTAATTAGTTTGTGTCCATGAGACAACAATATAGATATCCATTGAATTTGGGTGGGAAAAGGTATAGATATCCATTGAATTTGGAGGGGAAAAGAAAAAATGTGACGGTCTAATTAATTATCGATTCATCCGGTTGAATCAATTTGTTTATTCAACAATATTTGACTTAAATTTGAGTAATCTTATAGATTAATTAATATTGAGGGTCTCCTAGCTACTTAGTCCAGCTTGAATGTTGGATCATACTTATCCTACCCTATTGTCTTCAGCGAGTGAGAATATGATGGAAACTCCCACAACAAAATGCATATATCACCATCTTTTTTTATCCATTTATTCTTTCAACTTTTATAGCAACAAATTCACCATTTGAACTTACTGGTCTTCTTTTCAAGTGTGAATACACCACGTCATATACTTGCACCACTGTTAACACAAACAGAACACCCTCTTGACTACATCACTAAGAAGACTTTCGATACCAGATCCACTTTTGCTCCTCTCCTAAGTCGAATCAAGACTTTAATGCACTTGTCGATGAGTTCGAAGGATCGCCACAAGCAATAAAAATGCTAGGATCATAGAGACATCACATCTCCACCTAAAATCTTAAGACATTAGATATATAAATTACATCTTTTATATAGCCACCAAAGCACATACTCTCTTCCCCTTGTAATAGTCGTTTATCTCCTTGCCTTGAGTCGTCTTGCCACCACAAAAATAGGAACCTCTTCTCTCCTTGTTGTCGCCTCACATTTACTCTCACTGCCTTGTATCGTTTTTCCGCCACAAATCGGGAACCTCCTCCTTAGTTGTCTATGTCGCCTTCACCGTACCAAAACACATCGTTCCCTAAACATTCAAGATACTTATCAAAGGTAACCAACAATATCTTTTAGAATTACATAAAGGAAGATACTGACCTCACTATACATAATATCAATTTGTCTTCGTTGTGGTATCGTTGACCAATTATTCTTCGTTAATTTGATTATTGATCTTATGCGTAATGTGCTTAATGTTTATTTTTCTCGTGACATTTTGCGCAAATTCTTGCAGAAGAAACATGAAATTCAATGGTAGTTAAGTTGTTGTCATCCATCAGAATGTATTGTCTAAACAAAGGTTTACAAAGTAGTAGAATAAATAGGATACATAAGTAAGGAGATGAATTTGATCAATTTTATAATTCTATTAATGAGTTTGTGCTCATAATGTTAAGTTTTTCTTTAGGCATTCATAATGTTCGGATAAAAGTACAAATTGAGGATTGAGATATATGTTTTATGTTAAAATATATATAACAAATAGACCTTCAACCATTAAAATACTTGAGTATTAGAATTATGCAGTGATATATGATCAAGGATGATAGTTCATCACCTTTTTAATTTGGAAGGATATGTCCATAAATTATGTTTTCCTTACCTTGCATGTTGTTGTCACTTTCCAATTCGGAATTTGCTTTATGGTTTTTTACTACAAGCTTCCAAATGGAGAACTTGACATGTTTCAGTGGTCTAAGAATAACATAAAATATAATCTTAAGGGATATTTATTTATTTATTTATTTTATCAAGATCTTAAGGGATATTCTAAGATACTATAATATAATTAAAAATATTTTTTTTATAATATTCTAATATCTAAATTGATAAAAATAAATTATTCTTTTTTATATGAACCGATCATCGATACACAATTGCAAAGACTAATATCTCAAATCGAATAGGATTATAATAGATGGTTAAAATTCTCTTTAAAAGATTTAACATTGTTAAATTTTTTACAAAAAGAATTTGAAGGGGACCACAATAGGTGCATTTCTAGAACTGGTTTCAGTTGACACTCAAAAATGTTTAATTGTTTTTAGGAAGCCGGATGTTGTTTTGGACGCATGTGTGTGACATTATCGAGTAAATGTGTTTGCTAATTAGCATGCCAAATGGACAATTATATGGAAAACGACACAAGAAGACATTTTACTCAGGTGCAAAGCTACAGAAACAAATACTTAAACGTGGCCCGTTTGACCTTTTTGCTTTTATCATTTTCTAATCTTTGCACAAACAAATGTGACACCAAACATAATAATCATAATAACAACCAAATCTATTGCTCGACATTAACAAGATTACATAAAAACAACACTGCTTCATAAATAAATTAGAGAAATGTTAATCAATGTGGGTGAAAAAATCAATTATAGTAATATTACATTGAAAATCATGTATTTAATTTCTTAAAACCTTCTTTATTTGATTTTCTTAACTAGTACTCTGGAGATATTGTTTAACATTGCCCAATAAATTTTTTAGACAATTATTAAAAGAAATTAAAGATAAAAAGAATGTGTGGAACGGAGTCTGCAAAGCTATGATTGGGTTCAAATTCCAACTCTTCATTTTGTGTTTGAGTTTTTAAAGAAGAGTTTTGTTAACGCTATCTAAAATAAAAAATTATTTTTTTAAAAAGTCAAATATTTCGAATTCCAAAACATTAATTACATACATTTTCATATTATACTTATTACGTATGGTTCTTAAAGAGTATCCCGGAGACACTCGTTAACCTTTCCCTTTAAAAAGACATATTGAATGTCTCCGGCTCTAATCTCCTCTCTCTTTTTGAATAGAGTAATGATATTTGTACATCCATTTCACAACAACTTTAATGACAACCTTGTTTTACTCTCTTTTTATTGGTCAAAAACAATAGAAAGAGAAAAAGAAAGAGAGAAAACAAAAACAACATATAAGTATAAGAGATAAAATTGTATAAAAATTGTCAAACAAATGGCTATACAAATATAATTTCTCATTTGAATAAGTGGAAAGAGGTAGAAAAAAACATGATGGTACTCATTTGTTAATGAGCTTTAATTTGAAATAAGGGAGTTGCGTTTGTACTTTCAAATTAAAACAGAAATCAATTGATGAATTATTAGAGGAATAACATTTTTAATATTGTAAGAATAAAGAAGTAAATGGGACCTACCTAGTGTGGACCACGAGGAGCTCAAGTTGCTTTTTCTCTATTCAATTTTGATGCCCGCGACAAAGCCAATGCTACGAAAATGTTTATCACACACAAAATCCGACATTTTGGTATGTATATATCATTTTTATAACACATTTTTTATCTATAGAAATGACAAACACAATCATCTTGATGAATTTAGATCAATCGATAGAAAATATTTACCGTTTGTATCTTAGATTTTTCATTTATTCATAGGAAAATATCTAATAGCTAGATTATTTAACAAAACAAAAATGACAAAATCGGTGTAAAATTTATTACACACATAACTCGAAATCGAAACATTGACTTCATTTATGTGTAATTCTTTTATGTAATGTTATGTTCAGTTTAATAATATTGTCAACATTTTTTTTGTTAAACTAGGCCTTTCATATATCTATCAAAACAATAATTAATGTTTCGTGAGCTTAACTCAGTTGGTTTGAATAATCTATAATATACGTAAGGGTCAAAATTCAAATCCCAACCACTATGAAAAAAGAAAAAACAGTATTCCTTATCTTAACAATTTTGACATTTTTGTCCGATCAACTAAGATTAAAACAATAAACAGCAAGTCAAAGAAATAAAATAAAGATGGTGTCTTGTTCGGAAGGAACCTCAAACTGTAAAGAATTAATGTGAGTCACATCCTTAGCGGTTGCGGAATGAAGAAGTGAAGTTCAACTCAACTGCCATATTCATATTCATATTCATATTCTACAATCAACCAAACAAGTCCTTTTTCTTTAATCAACCACCAAACACTAATAATGTCCACCTTCTCTCAAGGTGGTGCTAATAGTAACAGAAACGGTAACACTAACAGTAACACCAGAACCTCTCTCAGACCGTCGTCGTCGTCGTCAAATGTCAAGTCCAAACCAACTCAACGCCGCAACACCACCACCGCCGCCGTCAAAGACCATCATACTTCTGGTCAGTTCTTCCATTCTCAGATCAATTACATTATCCGAATTATAATGCTATGTTTAAGTTTCAGTTCTTAGAAATGAAATGTGTTGGAAAAATAATTCAGGATCCGCTAAATTTGGAGATAAAAAACTATTAACTAATAATTACGTCTGAAAATAACACGTTAGTGTTGTGTTTTCTTCAGTTCCTGGAAGAGTTAGAGTAGCTGTTAGGCTGCGGCCACGAAATGTGGAGGAATCAGTAGCGGATGCTGATTTTGCTGACTGTGTTGAATTACAACCTGAGGTATATGTTGAATCAATTTCGCAATTTTTTTTCGTTTATTTATTTTAGAAAGTTTGATTGTAATTGTTTGTCTATGTTGCAGCTGAAAAGGTTAAAGCTTAGGAAGAACAATTGGGATGGAGAGACTTATGAATTTGATGAGGTGCTCACTGAATTCGCGTCGCAAAAACGTGTTTATGAAGTTGTGGCTAGGCCTGTTGTCGAGGTGTGTGTACATTCAATCATATTCTTTGCTTGATGGTTTATGTTCAAATGTTGATACTTTTTGTAAAAAAAATAATAATAATTGGGGAAGGGGAAATTATTAATAGTAACGGCAGCACTAATGAGCATTTTACATCTGTCCCAAATGAGATTTGAAATTCGTCCGTTGAGATTATAAAGTCAAGCTCTTACTGTTAAGGTGACACAACAAACATTGATAATCGGGTTTTTTGATGTGTGAGGGTGCATGAACATCTGGTTTGGCCATCTTTGGCGCAAAAGAAAATGTCAACAATATTGTTGATTTATGCTTTCACAAATCCATCTTCAGCAATTAAAAGCTAGTTTAAAAGGAGTGATGTGTGGATTAACCATGCGTCATTACTTACGATCAATTGTTTTAAAAATCAACACCTGAAACACACTTATTTATTTTGGTGCTTGTATCACATCACAGGAAGTGCAAAAGACTATTCGTACTAAAACAAATATGAAATTGTGCAATCATGTTGTTTCTTACTTTGGAACTTCCTTTTATTACATGCCATGCCTTACTTTAACCTTCTGCAGAGTGTACTTGATGGCTACAATGGGACAATTATGGCCTATGGGCAGACCGGTACTGGTAAAACTTATACTCTTGGAAGACTTGGGGAGGAAGACACAGCTGCACGTGGAATAATGGTGCGAGCTATGGAAGATATTTTTGCAGATGTTTCCTTGGAAACTGATTCAGTCTCAGTCTCATATTTGCAGGTACTTGGCAAAAAAATATATTTTGGTATGACTTTTCAATTTAGATACAGTACTTTTATCAATTCAAATTGATCAATTGTGTTGAAGTATTTGTTATATCTTCTGGCTACTACATTGAGACTTCATGTGTTAATATGATATTTCTTGATTCCCATGTTCAGCTTTATATGGAGACTATACAGGATCTTCTTGATCCTGCCAATGATAACATAGCCATTGTAGAAGATCCCAAAACTGGTGATGTTTCATTACCTGGAGCTACTCTAGTCGAGATTAGGGACCAGCAGAGTTTTGTTGAACTACTAAGATTAGGAGAGGCTCACCGCTTTGCTGCAAATACGAAACTGAATACCGAATCTTCTAGAAGTCATGCTATTCTAATGGTAAATGAATTGACATATATGCTGTATGGAGCTTATGATCTTGTCCTTTTAGTAGTCATTGTTCAATATTTCTACTTTTAATGTCATTGGAGGAGTGACTGTACCGCTAATATAATAGGTGCATGTAAAGAGATCCGTCAAAGGAAGAGATGCTTCTCATTCAAGTGAAAATGGAAATCATCCACATATGGTCAAATCGTTAAAGCCACCTATTGTTCGGAAAGCCAAGTTGGTTGTTGTAGATCTTGCTGGCTCAGAACGAATTGACAAATCAGGTCCGTAGATATAATCAAGTGGGTTTTGTGATCTTAACACATTCATCTTTTTGTAGAATCTTTGCTACATGGAAACATTCCATATTCCTCTCCCAGTCCTTTCCTTACTTTAATTTTATAAATCTTGATATACAAATGCTTTGAGGGAACAGGCAGTTTTTTTGAATGCTGGGCTAATATAAGTCAGTTTTCCTTGCTCAAGGAAAATATTGGTTATTCAAGGTGGGGAGGATATATAGTTTCTGTCCCTGATATTTTCTACTTAGTGATACTGTTTCATTATTGTTTGCTTAATAGGAAGTGAAGGACATATGTTAGAAGAAGCCAAATCCATCAATCTTTCTTTGAGTGCACTGGGGAAATGTATTAATTCACTTGCAGAGAATAGTGCGCATGTGCCATTTCGTGACTCAAAGCTTACTAGATTGTTACGTGATTCATTTGGAGGTAAGATTCTGCCAGTATATGAATTGCTATTTTCTCTTGTTCTTTTCTTTTGGTTTGGGCTTAGCTTTTTCACTATAAAGCATCATATTCTCAACTATGCCATGTTTGCAGTTGATGTTAACATTAGTTTAATACACTGGAGTCCTGCGTTATGTCAAATGTTTCAGCATGCGTACCAAAAAGCTAACAAAATAACTTAATAGTTAATGCAGCGAGAATTCAATCTATAGATGACACTCATGTCATGGAGAAGCTTACGATGCTAAATCTGACATTTAGCAAAAAGTTGCTTCCACTTTCTATGCTTTTATATACTTTGTAGATAAATCTTAATAAAGGTTTTGAGCTGAATGTCTCTGAAGTCCCACTTTTTGCAGAATCATTGATATTCGAGGCAAATCTTGTGTTACAAATTCCATAGATAAATAATTTCATTGTAGATTCGAGATATTATGAAATACACATTTTGTTGAAATTGTGAATCATAAAATTTTATGAACCAAATCTGTGCAGTATGCGTTTGACATCTAAAAGTTTTAACAGGTACAGCAAGAACTTCACTTGTCATTACTATTGGACCGTCACCACGGCATAGGGGAGAGACTGCCAGCACTATAATGTTTGGACAGAGGGTGGGTTCCAAATTCAAGTAGTTCACTTTTTTCTCCCTCCACTTTTGAGATTATTATAGCCACCAAAATGTCCAATGCTCTTTTCATTGGTCGGCTTCACCTTTTGTTCTGTACTTCAAATTTAAATCCATGCTGTTGCTAATTCATTTTATGAGGATATTGCATAGAATGAGAAATGAAATAGTGTCCTGTAACCACTAACCATTACTTATGTTCAATATTTGTGCATCTTGTAGGCTATGAAGGTGGAAAACATGATAAAATTGAAGGAAGAATTTGATTACAAAAGCTTATCAAGAAGGCTAGACATAGAATTAGATAAACTCATAATGGAACATGAAAGACAGCAGAAAGCATTTGAGGATGAGATTGAAAGGTTAGCTACTGAAGCACAACATCGGATATCTGAGGCTGAAAGAAACTATGTAGATTCATTGGAGGTTGGTTCTTTATCAATTTTTTATATCTATCTTATATGTGTTGTAGTTTGTGAATGACTTTCTTTGACAGCCATTGAATAACATTCCTGGTGCAGTATATCCATAATATCACGCTTAACTGGTCTTTTAGATGATTATTTTTTTGCATGCTAGGGTAAGATGATTTAGTGTATATAGAATGACTTAAGTGAATTATTGAAGTTCAATTAACAATAAATGGTTGATTTGATGATGATGTTGTGGTAAATATGTGCTTTATACTCACTTTACTTTCTTAGAAGGAAAGATCAAAGTATCAGAAAGAATATATGGAATCAGTTAAGAAGCTTGAAGAGAAGTTTGTGATGAATCAACGAAAGAATGAGGAGCCTCATATGAAATCAAGCATAGAGGTAATAAATTTTATTGTAATATACTGTTCGAAGTTTATCGCAATAGGTGAAGTAGATGATTAAGTCCTCTAGAAACATGAACAGGAGTGGGGCATGACTTTTGTAAAAAAAAAAAATTGGGGCAGGGGAAATCTGCTGTAAGTAATTTCAGGATAATAGCAATATGTTTCAATATTTAATTATGCCTACTTAGTGATTAGGGATTTCCCCAATCAAGGATTGATTGTATTGTTCACATTTTTTTAAATGACAAATGTTGCTAATTAGTTGTTAGAAATGTTAGTGGACGGAGCTGAGCTCACAATCCCTATCTCTCCTATCCTTGTACTCCTCCCCTAAAACCACATTATCCCTCCTGATTGTGTTAGGCTCACTTGAATTTCCTTATCCTAGATTCCCAAGGCATCTGCTGAGGAAATGGCTGATTTGAAGAAAATGCTTCAAAAAGAGACTCTTTTAAGAAAAGCCGCTGAAGGGGAAACAAATAATTTGAAGATTCATGTCGCCGAACTAAAACAGTCAGAGGTATGTTTTTGGACCTCCAATATTTATGTTTCACTTGCATTTCCTTTCCTCATCGTGGTATCTGAATTAGTTTTACATGGATGTGTTTACTGTGATAGGCATCAGCAAAGTCAGAGATATCAAAACTTCGTACGCTGTTGGAAGATGAGGCTCATCAGAAAGAGAAACTTGAAGGAGAAATAGCAATATTACAAAGTCAGTTGTTGCATTTAAGTCTTGAAGCCGATGAGGTAAACTATACCTAAACTGCACAAATGTCATAGCCTTTTGTCTAGTAGACTTTTTATAAAGAAAAATGCTAACAAGTGTCCTTAGAGTATTGTTTAAGGTATCAAAAGAGATAACTTTTGCATAGAAACATGTGTATTTATTACTCTCAGTATTTTACTTGTATTTCCAAGGCAAAATTTCCTTTTTTAGACACCATAAACAATGCTCTTAGGGCACTTGTTAGCATGACCCTTTTATAAAAAGATGACCACTTATGCATTATATTTGATTTTCCTCAT
>Ga0099826_10003494_pt1 | contig 10689 bp, 12 predicted proteins | sample Mtrugardesep15_FD_76830 | JGI IMG/M metagenome (GOLD analysis project Ga0099826, IMG submission 76830) | Root nodule microbial communities of legume samples collected from California, USA - M. trunc garden sep15 | ecosystem: Host-associated > Plants > Roots > Nodule | place: USA: California...
GATCCTTAAAGAGGAAATCGCCGCCGGGAGAAGAAGAACCATCACCTTCCTCCCAACAACCAATACACGACTGTATTCACGATGTCTCATATCCACACGGCTACGTTCACCCTCCACCTTCTTCTTCATCTTCCACAAAAGAACCTGCAAAGACCTTCCCTTTCACACTCGACCCCTTTCAATCTCAATCCATTACCTGTCTCGAAAACTCTGAATCCGTTATGGTATACAACTAGTAACACCTTCATTTCTACTATTTTAATTCATTTTCATTGTTATAATAATTATTGAATTTTGGATTCACTTTTTTAGGTGTCTGCACATACTTCTGCTGGGAAAACTGTTGTGGCTTTATATGCAATTGCTATGTCTCTTCGAAACAAACAACGTGTTATTTACACTTCACCTATTAAAGCACTTAGTAATCAGAAGTATAGAGAGTTTAAAGAAGAATTTTCTGATGTTGGTTTGATGACTGGTGATGTTACTATTGATCCCAATGCTTCTTGCTTGGTATGCTACTAACCCTAACTAACCTTTTTCACAGTTACTTTTTAAATGTCGTTTTTGTATGTACCATGAAATTTGTTCCTATATTGGCTTATTTCTAGGATAGCTTATGAGAATAGCTTCTAACTTGTATGAAGATAGTTTGCCTTTTATTTTATCTTTTTTTACAAAAATAGTTTATATGATGATAAATACTTATGCTACCAGCGCTTGATTAATTTGTTTATCCAATTCCAAACCAATTGATTTCGAACTTTAGAAGGCAACATTAGGTATTATTATGTCAATAATGCCATGAACTGTTTATTGCAGAGAGAGAGAGAAATAGGTTGAATGAGATAATAAATATTTATGGGCATTACACAAAAAAGATGGATAATTCTTTCAAAAGTGACAAAATTTATTTGGTTTCTTGGTACGTGTAAATAAGGTTAAAATGACAACTAAAAATGAATTTAATGAGTATAACCTCTCTAGTGGTTAGTATTACAAATGAAATTTAAGTATTTATAAACATTTGTTTGTTTTAGGTTATGACTACGGAAATCTGGCGTAGTATGCAATACAAAGGGTCCGAGGTCACTAGAGAGGTGGCTTGGATTATTTTTGATGAGGTGCATTACATGCGTGATCGCGAAAGAGGTGTGGTTTGGGAAGAGAGCATTGTTATGTCACCAAAGAATGCCCGTTTTGTCTTTCTATCTGCCACTGTCCCTAATGCCAAGGAATTTGCTGATTGGGTGGCAAAGGTTATTTAATCTCAACTTGATTTATAGAATCTCTATTTGCATTTTTTGATTCATCTTTGTAATTGAGGGGATGTATTGCTGGCGGTCTTATGATTTGGGTTGATTGTAGGTGCACCAACAACCTTGTCATATTGTTTATACGGATTACCGACCGACTCCCCTTCAACATTATATATTTCCTTCTGGAAGTGAGGGTCTGTACTTAGTTGTGGATGAAAAGGGAAAATTCCGTGAAGACAGCTTTCAGAAAGCTTTGAATGCTCTTATTCCTGCTGCTGATGGTGATCGGAAAAAAGAAAACGCCAAGTGGCAAAAAGGTTTGGTGCTGGGCAAGGCTGCTGAGGAAAGTGACATATTCAAGATGGTTAAAATGATCATTCAACGTCAATATGATCCTGTGATACTGTTCAGCTTTAGCAAGAGGGAGTGTGAATTTCTTGCAATGCAGGTATGTTGATGTTCATTTTTAAAAGAATATTTCCTCATTCTTCCATGTGCAGCGACACTTTGTATTTGATGTCGTCTATGGTTTCTGCAGATGGCCAAAATGGATCTTAATGGAGATATAGAGAAGGACAACATAGAAAAAATATTTTGGTGTGCTATGGATATGCTTTCAGATGATGATAAGAAGCTTCCTCAGGCAAGTGACTTAATTAACTGTGGTGTTTCCCGCCTATGGGGCACATATGCCTCACACAGATCTTTGGTTTTTAACACACTTCAAATTCTTCAACAAACTATGTAGAGGTTCTTGTTGATTTAAAAATCAATTATTGATTTAAAAAAGCACCGATTCATAAACCGAATTCAATTTTCTCTTGTCAGTTTCACCACGCCCTAAAATTTATGAAAACAAGGATTCCTTAGGACCAGTAGATTTCTGATCTATTCGTTGGATTTTCGGATCTAGATTAAGCATTTATTCGTCTGATTCATGAATTATAATTTTGGCTTCCCTATGGCGCGTTGGTCATGTTTGATTTTAAATTTCCATATATTGTGTGAGACTGGGAAGGGAATCCATACTGCAATCTTTAATATTTTCATGTTTCCTTTTTCATCTAACTTCTGCTGTTTTGGAATTGGAGAATATATTATTCCTCTGAAGTTGTGCTTTCCTCTATAACTAATTTAAATGTAACCATGATGGATTTGTATTGATTTTTTTTTCAGGTTTCAAACATGCTGCCCTTGCTCAAACGTGGAATAGGAGTACATCATTCTGGTTTACTCCCAATTCTAAAGGAAGTAATTGAGATCTTGTTTCAAGAAGGTCTAATCAAGGTTAGTGAACAAAAATCATCAGATACAATAATTCATCCATATTTTTCAAGAAGGTCTAACTACATATCTACATTAAATGCATAAACTATTTTGGTCAATTTGACTGTAATATTGTGTAAAGTATCACATTATCAGCATAACTGTATGCCGGCAGAGGAGTTCAATATTTAAGGCTTGTTTCTAGCAACCGAGTAACAACTTTTTCGGTGGGATTGCATGCTTATAAAAAGGAACGGAAGAATTTACATATTGGGAAGAATAAAATATCCTCCAATGTGTGTGTGTGTGTGTTGAGAGAGAGACGAACATATAAATTGTTGAGCCAAAATGGTTCCAAAATGAAACAAAACCAGGATTAGACATTTAGGCTTTGTTTGGAGGGGAGGGGATGGGAAGGGAGGGCTTTGTGGGCTGGACAATATAGGGGAAGGTGGAGAAATCTTTCAAAAATAATTGAAAGAGTATTCTTTTAGAGAATGATAAATTAATGCTTATGATTAATATATTTTTTTATTTTAAGAATATTGTAAGTTGAAGAACACACTAAGTGGAACAAATAACACATGTCACGAAAAACCTTAGCTTTTAGAAACTATTTTTCATGTTGTGATGAAGGGGTCCTGTAAAAAAAATGTTCTTATGACGGTGAAAGTTCCTTTAAGCATTATGAGTTTGTATGAAAATGAAATGGATAACTGTCTGTAAAAGGTGTTTTAGTCTAGGAAAAGCCTTTAAGAACATTCTCTCCTTCCAAAACATAGAGTTGCTAGATTTGCTGATTTTTCCCTTACTTTGAATTACCTATGCCAAAATTTAATACTACTGCAATGGGAAATGTCGCTGTCTTTTTGTTGTTGCTAAAACGATTGTTTCTCGACACCAAATTACAATGACCTCATTCCCCCTCATTCTTATTATGCCAGCAACGTAGGTCGTGACTAATGAAGTAGAAGGGAAAGGTAGTGAATGGCTACTGGGCAAACAGTTTTAGTGGAGTAATCAAATGGATATCAATGTTTAAGTTTTCCAAGTGATTGTCTTGGAATCATATGATCCTAAAATGTTGTTCAGGGATAACCTTTCAGTAGTAAAAGTTAGGAAATGCCACTGCGTACTACAAAATCTTATTGCTTTAAAATAACAGATATATTATAATATATTAATATTTAATATTATATTTACTTGGTAGGGGTTCCACAGTTCTCTTTTTCGCTCAGTAATTTTGTTCTTAACTTTTACTGAGATCGCTATTGTATGTAATGTATTTAACAAATATATTTTCTATCTGCTTTTATGTTAGTGTTGATATACTAATCATTCCTTGTTTGACAAAGTTATTGAATTTTTCAACCACCAAACTATTTCCTTTCAGTGTTTGTTTGCCACAGAGACCTTCAGCATTGGTTTGAATATGCCTGCAAAAACTGTTGTTTTTACAAATGTCCGAAAATTTGATGGGGACAAGTTTAGGTGGATAACCAGTGGAGAATATATACAAATGAGTGGTCGTGCTGGTCGACGAGGTATTGATGACCGGGGAGTATGTATCCTCATGGTTGATGAGAAGATGGAGCCTTCTACTGCTAAAAATATGGTTAAAGGGGCAGCTGATAGTTTAAACAGGTAAATTGTCGGTTTAAATCGAAGAATTATATATCACACACGATTCTGCTGAAGAATGAGTGATTTGTCCATTTTTCTTGAAATGCCCAATTTTTCCAAAGCCTTATTGATTGTGATGCTTTAGAGCTGGAATTGTTTTTGGTGTTCTTGAATATACACTTCACATTTGGGTATGCCAGGATTTACATTTCTCTGATAGCCTGTTGTGAGAGTTCCCTAATTGTGTGGTAACTCGAACTCTAGTCTAATTAATGTAATTTTTATTGGGAATTCGAAAATAACACACGTGATAGCAATGGTGTGATGTGACTTGCGAGTTATGGCATAATAAGTGATTCCATGACAGAGAATTCTAATTTGATGCATGAACACAGACAAAATCAAGGATGGTTTCCTTACCCTTGTTGTTTACTATTTTTAATGTTGCAGCTTTTATAAATGATCTGCTGCCTTTTTCTTATGCATATGCTTTCTTGCATTTCAGTGCCTTTCATTTAAGCTACAACATGATTTTGAATCAAATGCGCTGTGAAGATGGCGATCCGGAAAATTTACTCCGTAATTCTTTTTTTCAGTTTCAAGCTGACCGTGCCATTCCTGATCTTGAGGTTTGTTAAAATTTATGAAGCCTTTTTGTGTAGTGTATAGCTTGATGAGGTTTAAATTTATGAAGGCTTTAATACCATCTCTCTGAAGTTTTAAGGAGTCCTTTTTATGAAGGCTTTATTCATTAGAATCTTTTCTTTTCGATCGTGGGTTTAAAATACTTCTTGTAGAGTGAGACATTTATTAGTTTTTTTAATAATTGTGTATCCAGAAACAAATAAAGACTCTTGAAGAAGAGAGGGAATCAATTGTTATTGACGAAGAAGACAGTTTGAAGGATTATTACAATCTTCTGGAGCAACATAGAAGTTTGAATAAAGAGGTTCATGACATTGTGATATCTCCAAGACACTGTTTACCTTATTTACAGCCTGGGAGGCTTGTTTCTCTCCAATGCACTTCAAATGAGGAAGATCTTGTCCCCATTTTTATTGAGGATCAGTTGACATGGGGGCTGATCATTAATTTTGAAAGGATTAAGGGTGTTTCTGAAGGTGAGATTTTTCAATGGTTTCTTGTGATTTATATTTACTATTGCACATTAAAATTTTAATTTTCTTGTTATAAAGTAATCAATAAAACATTTCAGATGATGCAAGCATAAAGCCGGAAGATGCATCTTACAAAGTTGATATTCTTACAAGATGTGTGGTGACAAAAGATAAGCTTGGAAAAAAATCTGTTGAGATTGTTCCTCTAAAAGAACGTGGAGAACCTATTGTGGTTTCAATTCCTATCTCTCAGGTAAAGCCTTCTAAAAATAACATGAAGTTTCCAAATCTTTGTTGTGTGTATTAGTTGTGAGTGAAAAACAAGAAGGTTGTACAGGAGATATGGAAAATGGAAGAAACATGAGGCATAGAGATCATAACATTTCATCAATTGCATGGGCCGGAATACCATTCACCCTTGTGACTGTGTCACAGATGAAACCACAATTCACACTCTTTTATGATGAGAAAAGGGGTTAAAGTCTGAATGTTTCAATTCAAAAAATGATCTTATAACTCTATTACGAAAACCGGGGGATGGATTTTGTGCCCTGCTCTTGGAATATTTACAGCCTATTTCTCAACCCATAGAAGTTCTGTAATTAACTAATAGAACTTTTTTTTTTGGTGAAACTAATTAATAGAATTGAGCCCATACTAGATAAGGAGGAAGTGCGAGTTAGTTTTGTGAGTCTGACAAGAGAGGTACTGGACTTCTAGTGGTGGAGAGTAGGAGTTTGAGGAGGCAAGGGAGTTATTCAGTTAGTGCCAGTGGCCATTTTGGCTTAGAGTGAATTTCTGGAGGAGCTTCTGGTTCTGAAAGAGGGAGTGGTCCTTCTACCCTGTACTTCTGCTTACTGAGCATGTTCTCCTTTTTCCCAGTAATTTAGAAACCCCTCTTCTTTATTATTAATTCTAACCCCGTAAATGTCGTTTACACTACATTTTAATTTTTAGATGTTCTTTTATGATATTTGGGTCCTTAAATTTTAGATTGGATGATTCCAAGAAAATTGCTATGGTGAAATAAAAACCAGTACTAGGAAGAAGAATACGATGCTTAACACAATCAATACACTATCTACATATACACATTTATATGTGTGAATGCATGGCACATGTATGGCTTGTGTTTGTTTGCTGTTGCATCGAATAACTTATCTAGAATTTAAATTCAACAGCTGGAATTTGATATTAAAACCTCTATCCAATTCATTGTTGAAATGTTGGTTTTGATGGAATTGTATGTTTATGGCTGTTTTTGTTCAAAAGGTTAATAGAATGACTAATGATTAGTGTGTAATTTTCTTGTATTCTTCACAGGTTAATGCAATTAGCAGCCTGCGTCTATATATACCAAAGGATCTTTTGCCATTGGAAGCTCGAGAAAACACACTGAAAAAAGTTATGGAAACTCTTTCTAGATTTAGTGAGAAGGGACTGCCACTTCTAGATCCTGAAGAAGACATGAAGGTGTGGTGCTTATTCATTCATTTTCCTATTTTTATTATTTCCCAATTATACTGTCATTATCTAGATTTCTATATTTTTCAGATACAAAGTAGCTCATACAAAAAAGCATCCCGTAGAATAGAGGCTTTGGAGAGACTATTTGAAAAGCATGAAATTGCGAAGTCACCACTTATAAAGCAAAAGTTAAAAGTTTTTCAGAGGAAGCAAGAGCTGACTGCAAAAATTAAGTCCATTAAGAAAACATTAAGATCATCTACCACTTTAGCATTCAAGGATGAGCTCAAGGCAAGAAAGAGGGTTCTTCGGAGGCTAGGGTAGTGAAAATTGTGAAGTATTTGTGTTATTTTCTTTAATCCTTTCATTTTTTGTTTTGCTGCAAGACCTTGAAGTTTTGACATCGAGTATCTGCTCAAGTTATGCCCTTTGCTGATTTATACTAAGTTTACATTTACCTAGTCCCAAATGGAATTAATTTCCTATCGACTATGAAGCACGGACACCGGACACCGATAATAATTTGAGAAAATGACACAATTCAGTGTAGTGTAATGATATGTGTCGGCTATCGCTAACTTATTGATGTCCAAATCCAATTTATGGATGTATATTTTTTTTTAATTTTTTTATGGTCTATAAATGCTTCTTTCTTTCAAGTAATTTAAGTATCCCATACAATTGACCTGTGCCGGTGAAAATGATATTCACATGAGATCTTCTTATGCAGATATGCTACAAGTGACAACGTGGTCGACTTGAAAGGGAAGGTTGCTTGTGAAATTAGTAGTGCAGATGAACTTACCTTAACAGAACTGATGTTCAATGGTGTCTTCAAGGATATAAAGGTGGAAGAGTTGATTTCTCTCCTATCTTGTTTTGTCTGGCGAGAAAAAATCAATGATGCTGCCAAACCTCGAGAAGAACTTGATCTGCTATATGCACAATTACAAGATACTGCTCGGAGAGTTGCCCAGCTTCAGCTTGAATGCAAGGTAATTACTGAATTCCAATTCGTCACATTACTAGCATTTAACTGCACATTTGAAGACTGTTTTCAGTTTTGTTTGGAAATTCTACTCAAATTAGTATATTAGTAAACATTTGAAAGATCTCATACAAAATCAATTTGAAAACTGATGAACTGAACCTTATTATCGTTCCAATTACTGCATCTTTTCCAAAGCAAATATATTATTCATCTTCCTATTGAATGTACTATAATCAACTGATTTTGAGTTGGGTCCTTAGCTTTTCAGTTCACAATAACAATTCTATATTTACCCATATCTTCATTAGTGCTCAATCAACGATTCCATGCACTGAATATTCTAGATTTGGCCTACTCACAACATTTTCAGCTTAAAGTTTCTTCACACTCGTAGTTGAAAAATGTTCTAACAAGTTATTTCTTCATCTTATTTTTTACCATAAGCAGGTGCAAATTGATGTTGAAACTTTTGTGAAGTCATTTAGGCCTGATATTATGGAGGTTGTGTATGCTTGGGCGAAAGGTTCAAAGTTCTATGAGATCATGGAGATTACACAAGTTTTTGAAGGTAGCTTGATTAGATCAATTAGAAGACTTGAGGAAGTACTTCAGCAGCTAATAGAAGCAGCTAAGTCAATTGGAGAAATTGAGCTTGAAGCGAAGTTTGAAGAGGCTGTGTCCAAAATCAAGAGGGACATCGTCTTTGCAGCATCCTTATATTTGTAGTTCCTTGTAGAAACTGTGCAATTACATAGATTTCATGGTTGGAAAGATAGTGCACTACTTGATTCACCTTTTGTTTTGAACTTAGCTTAGAAACATACAAAATCAGTGGATTGGATATTGTAAACTAATCTACTTTTTTCAGCGTCGAAGATAGGTTGTTAGACGTAGATTACATGGCAAGCATGCAAATCACTGGCCGTTTCTAAAATTTTATAAATAGCCGAAAGCTCTGTACTAAGGGCTACTTGATCTTTTATTAATCACATCTATACGATAGGATCATCAAATATCTGGATGATTTTTTGGTGTACTAAATATCTGGATATTAGTATGCCATTTACATTCTTTGTTATTTCAATTTTATTTTTTTTGACAGAATTCAATTTACTTTCTTATACATTACAATTCAAGTCGTTTTCATTTTCGAATGTATATTTTACATAAATTTATTGTACGAATCATCCTGTTGCTTTGAGCATATTATTTTCATAGTCTACAAGTTTTTTTTTCTTTTTCCTTTCGCCAAATTTATTTACAATAACAATTTCATTCTAAAATAAATAGGCATCGATCATAAAAAAATAATCTTGCCTTCATAACCGATTTCGTCAAACTTTTTCTTCATTCCATTTGTTCCATAATTTGTGCATTCAAGTTGTTGTTAACAGTTGTTCAGCTACTTCAATCATTTTCTATACATTATGCATTTGCCTAACAGAATAATGTCACTATGAAGATAGTATGATATTTGAATGTCAAACTGTTCCATCTTTTGAATATTTGTCCATATATTGAAATTTACTCTAACTTGTGTAAGTCCCACACTAAACATTTATTTGTTGAATTTTATATAGATTCATGTCAATAAAAAATCAACATTAATATAGGTGGCTAAAATTACTTGTTACATATTATATTTGCACATGCTTATGATTTACATAGATATAAACTTATGAGTGATTGCCACTCGAGAGCCTTGGCTAACATCTTTTAGAGGTAGTTTCTTCGGTTCAATCGGCTTAAATTTCCATTTTGCTTCGAAAGTATACTTAAAACATCATTTAGTTTGAATTTCTTCTTTTAATATTAACTATAAAAAAGGACCCTTCATTTAGCTGCCTTTTTTGTGGCTCCTAAAATCACATTTTCATATTTCTTTTCAAATTTAAGGTAATTTTGGTTCAATTGGATTTTACTTTTGATTTATTTTTTCAGAAAATTCAAAACAAATATTTAAACACGATTTCAAGAGCCCCGAAGCCGTTAGATGTATTTTAATATTTAAACCAGTGTTCCTAAAAAAATTAAAAAAAGTGATGTTTTAAGTGTTTATTTTTTAAGAAAAAAGGAACCAAACTATTGAAGCATTAGCAACTCCCTCTTTTAGAAGCAAACTATTGAGCAACATCTTAAGCTTGTTCCCAAAAAATCCACTTTTAAATTTCCAACTCAAAAGAATATGATACACATCACTGGTCCCATATCAAGTGAAAGTTTAGAGCCCAAAAACAAACTAACAAACATTAGTTAAGAAGGAAAAAGAAACATTATACAAGTACATTTTTTTTTTGACTGACAAGTATATTGTTATTACAATTGCAGTGCTCAGGTAGCTTCCAGAAGACATCGTTATAGTTGGCACATCATTAAAACCACTCCACTAGTTGTACTCCAAAGTCAATATTTCACTCCTACAAAATAAATTTAGCAATGAATTAAAAAATTAGAATGAAACACAAATCACATAATCATACCAGACAATGAGTCTGACTCCAGATAACATAAATCTGAGAACTAGCAACATGTTAATAAAACTGACTCAACTCCATATTATATAAAAGCTGAATTTACTACACATGAGAAATGTAGAAGTCTGAACAAAAGTTTAAACAAGAATGTACTCATTCATCTCGAGTGGCAGGGTCCATTCCAGTTGAAGGGCTATCAGCAAAATATTCTTGGTGCCTTATGTTCACGCCATACTGTTCATAAAAGGGAGCAAGTGAATTAAATGTGATTTAAACATATATACAAGTATAATCAACGAAAATTAACATATCTTATTAGCTAATCTAGCTTAAGTTTGATGCAACAACAATGACCCCAGAAGAAGATTAAAGATAGTAACACAGAAATTGGGATAGATAGACTACCCGCATAGAGAGCACAAGTGGTAGTGGCTGGTGTCATTTGTGGTGTCTTTTGGGAAAAGGACCCAAGTTTAATCCCTAGGATTAAA